>Ga0209824_10000365_pt1 | contig 29269 bp, 29 predicted proteins | sample VDWuncwatermetaG_FD_184124 | JGI IMG/M metagenome (GOLD analysis project Ga0209824, IMG submission 184124) | Wastewater microbial communities from Netherlands to study Microbial Dark Matter (Phase II) - VDW unchlorinated drinking water (SPAdes)... ...
CCGAGCCAAAGGAAAAACCGGTCACCAGATGAGCTTCATCGGCTGGCTCGAATAGTTTTGCGTGTCGGCAAAACAATTTTTAGTTCTTAATTTTTGATTTTGAATGACAGAAGCAGACTGCTTCCGTACACTTAGGCCAGCAGAGAAAGGAGGTGGTCCAAACATGATAGACAAATGTTGTGACTGTGAGGTGGCTGAGACTTAGGCTCTGAGCCGAATCTCTGACGGGGGTTCAGGCTTGGGGCCTGTAAATCCCCTCAGTCGCCGTGGGCCCGTCCAGTACCTTTTTATTTGGCGTATTGGGTGGGCCCTTTTTTTTGTAGTAAATCCAGGGCGGCGTTGGCAGCTTTCTTAAGCTGAGGGTCTTCGCTCCGGCTAGCGTTCTTGAGCGCCATGCGGATCTCCTCGGTGGGTGCTCCCAACTGTGCCAGCGTGAGCGCCGCGTTATACCGTACTCTGGAATCGGGATCTGCCAGAAAAAGATGAAGCAAGAGATCCGACGCCTCTTTGTTGATATCGGATCGGCTCTTCAGGCTGGTCACTGCGGCGACGCGCACTAGCGCATCAGAGTCCCGAAGCGATTCCAGGAAAGCTTGGAGAGAGACACTATCTTTTAGATCTATGTCTCGGAGGCAATAAAGAGCCATCCTTCTCTGCGTCGGGGTGCCACTCTTGAGAAGATCGAGCAGGAGGGTGACGATACTTCGATCGCTTTTTCCCAGACGGACAAGGAGCAAAGCCGCGACCCAGCGGATGTCCGGATCGGTGTTGCCCAAGGTTTCATTCAGAACATTGAGACATGAAGATGAAGGTGGAGCGATATGGGCCAGAACATAGGCAATGGACCAACGGTTCTCGTCGGGAGCGTCACTCAAAAGTCGATTGAGTTGCTGAGTCAGCTGAGGAACCTCGGGCGCTAATGAGATCAGGGCATCGGCGGCCTGACGTATCACCTTTTTATTGGGATGGTTGAGAGACTGAATCAGGAAAGTAATCTTCTCCGCCTCTTCTTCCATACCTTTGAGGGATTCCCTGCCTTAGGAATGAATAGGCACGCGAACTGTAAAGGTCGACCCTTGGCCATTCCCACTTTCAGCATGGACGGTGCCCTTATGGGCCTCGATGATGGTCTTGACGATGAAGAGACCCAGGCCGGTTCCCTCAATCTTCGCCGACCCCTTCAGGCGGCGGAACTGGGAGAAGAGAACGGGGAGCTCCTCACGCGGAATGCCGATCCCTGTGTCCTTGACAGCCACACAGACGTATCCATCATCGCGCCGGGAACTGATCGTGATCTTGCCTCCGGCCGGCGTAAATTTGATCGCGTTGCCGACGAGGTTCCAAAAAACTCGATCGAGCTGGGTCTTATCCCCCACGACTGTTGGGAGGCTATTATCGAGATCCACGTTTAAAGAGATATTTTTCTTGCGCAATTCCCCCATTTGTTGCTGCGCTACCTCCCGGACGATAACATTGAGTTGGACCGGGTGCTCCTGCATGCTGATCTTTCCGGCCTCGGCCTTGCTCGCCTCAAGAAAACCAGTAACTAGGTTAACGATCCTCTGAGCATTTTCCTGAATGCGCTCCAAAATATCCAGGTTCGCTTTCTCCTCACTGCGCCCAACGAACTGATCCGACATGGTCTCCGCATATCCCATGATGATGCCCAGCGGGTTTTTGATGTCGTGGGCGAGCGCCGATACCAGGTCCATTTTCAACCGTTCCTTTTGCTCCGCTGTTTCGGCTCGGATCTTCTCCTTCTTGGCGTTCTCCGAGAGATAACCATAGAGGATCGAGGCGCCGAAGAGGAATGGGATGCGGATGAATATATCTGGCCCGATCTGCGTAATTCCCTTTCCCTGCTGGATGAGGAGGCCTAAATAGACGAGGCTGATGAGCACCGAGCCGATCACGATTCTGACCATGTTCTCCCCGATGGCCGCGAGAAAGAGGATGAAAAAGTAGAAGAGGAAAAGATCCCAGGGGACATTCCGATTCATGTAAATCGATCCCGAGATAAGAAATGTATCGACGAGCAGCAACGTGGTGTCAAAGTAGCGGTGATGAAAGAAATCGTGGGGCAGCCGCTGGAGTACGAGCGAGATGGAGAGGAAAATGACGATCAGACTATAAACCCTAGGGTCTTCGGAGATCTCACCCTTGTTGAAGAGGAGCAGGCAAGAGGTGACAATCGCAATCAGCCATTGAAGAATCGTGATGGCGTTCTTCTTATCCAGGAAGGTTTCTTGAGGGAGTGTAACGTCCGCCATGGCCCGTTATTTTACTCTTTTCGCCGGAATAGAAAAGGATTTTTTTTATTTGGGAGCCTGTGAAACTAAGTCGCGTAGACGGGCGGGATAGTCGGTGATGATTCCATCAGCCCCTAGTCCCAGCAGCCGTGCCATCTCGCTGGTATCGTTAACCGTCCAGACAAACATCTCAATCCCCAGTTCGTGGGCCGCCTCCAGAGTCTGTTCGCTAACCAGCGTCATACCGTTATACTCACAGGGTATCTGCAAGGCTTGCCCCGGAGGGTCAAAATGACCTATTTTCCCTCCCGCCAGCCAGCCCATGAAGCCGGCTACCTCTCCATAGGAGAGGCCGGTGGCGACGGGCAGATCATGAATCTGGAACTCGCTTCGGATCTCTCTCATGATCTGGTCTTTTTCCGTTGCTAACAGGACCTGCCCCTCTTTGCCCGCATGGCGGACAGTCTCGACAACCTTTTTAACGATGGGCGGTCGGGCCTGCTTGATTTCGATGATGGACCTGATCTCAGGTAACTCGGCAAAGAGCTCTTTCAGGGTAGGAACCTCTATCTTTTGTCCGCGGTAAGGGTAACTCTTTCCCCCGTCTGCCGTGAACCAGTAGCCGGCATCGAGCGCCTTCAGCTCTTTAAGGGTATGCCGATTCACCCGGCCGCGACCGTTTGTGGTTCTGCCCAAACTGCCATCGTGAATGATGACCACCTCGCTTTCTTTGCTGCCCCAGACATCCAGCTCCACAAACTGAGCCCCATCTTCTAGGGCTCTTTTAAAAGAGGGGAGAGTGTTCTCGGGCGCTTCTCCCATGGCGCCCCGGTGGCCGATGATCCGGGGCTTCTCGCCGTAGAAAAAGGGATAAAGAGTTGAAGGGTTCAAGGGTTTAAGGCTTCAAGGGATAAAAAGATAAAGGGTTGAAAAGATAAAAAGTCAAAGGTCAAATCTCCAAGAATTGGGGGTAGCGGGTGAGGTTGCGGTTGCCATTAGGGCTGACCAAGACGACATCTTCCAGGCGCACCCCACCCATTCCAAGGTAGTAAAGGCCGGGTTCCACGGTAACCACATGGCCTGTCCGCAAGGTGGCCTGGGTTACAGCGATGCGCGGTGGTTCATGGATATCGAGCCCCAGACCATGCCCCGTGCCATGAAAGAAGCCCTGCATTCTGCCCTTTATCCGGCCGGTTGGAAAACCTCTCTGCTCGAAGAGGGCGAGTATCTTCTGGTGAATCTCTTTTGCATTGGCGCCATCCCGGATCAGCCGAAAGGCTACCTCCTGACCTGCCTGGACCGTAACGTAGGCCTGTTTGAGCCGTTCAGAGGCTCGTCCACGGACCACGGTACGGCTCAAGTCGCCGAAGTATCCGGTCTTCTGCGAGCGGGGAAAAATATCAAATATAATGGAGGTGTCGGCTTTTAGCGGTCCGCTTCCCTCATGATGGGGATCGCAGCATTGGTCTGCGGACGAAACGATCGTGTGGCTAGGTACCCATCCCTGAGCCATGATAGTGGTATTGACGATTGTTTTGATCCGCTCGGAGGTGAGCCGGGAGCCGTTGAAGTAGAGATAACGATCGCGGCCGATTTTGGCTTTTTTAAGGGCTTGGATTCCGGCGTCGAGTCCAAGCTCTGCGACCCTCAGGGAGTCGCGGATCTTTTTGACCTCGTCAGCCCTTTTTCTCTCCCGCTCGGAAAAGAAGGGATCCTTTTTTATCTCCAGGACAAAATCTATTGACCTCAGTTCGTCGGCGAGGAGGACGGGAAAGTTGGCCGGGACTGTCAGGTAGTGAATCCCTCTTTCGCGGAAGATCATTTCCAATATGTCCGCCGTGGCTGGACTAGTCTTTCCTATATTCCTGAGACGGGCCTGATAGGCAGAGAGCGATAAGACCTGGTCCACTTCTGCCTGCTTTTTGGCGCGGTCGATCTCCAGATCGCTCATGACCACATGCCTTCTCCCCCGCTGCTGAAAGAAGATAAAGGGGTCCGGGGCAAAAAAAGAAGTGGCATAAAGCATATTGGCGTCCGACTCGCTGGCGGAAACAATCAGCAAGGCCTGCCCTCTTTTCGGGGAGGGCTTAAGCGGCTTGTATCCTTGATGAGCTTTTCTATGTGCTGGTACCACGTCGGGGTCTCGAACCAGGGAGAACTTATCGGAAAGAGCTAAGCTAGCAATTTTGCTGTAAAAGTTCAAGGTATTAACGATTAGAGAAAAGATTTAACGCTGTTGACAGATGAGGTCTGTTTGTTATTATGCCGAGGCCTGATCTTTTCCGCCTTAGGCGGAGAAGTTTTTATTTTATGCCGCCAAAAGACAATCTGGAAAGACTCCGTGAGCTCAACCAACAGGTAGAAGTCGGTGGGGGGAGCGATAAGGTGCGGCGCCAGCATGAACAGGGAAAGCTGCTGGCGCGTGAGCGGCTCGATATCCTTCTTGACCACGGGAGTTTCGTGGAGCTCGACCGGCTGCGAACGCATCGCTGCACGGACTTTGACATGGACAAGAAGAGGATACCGGGAGATGCGGTAGTGACGGGCTATGGGGCGATCGATGGCAGGCTGGTCTATGCGTACTCCCAGGACTTCACTGTTTTCGGCGGCAGTTTGAGCGGAGCGGTGGCGGAGAAAATCTGTAAAGTTATGGATATGGCCTTGAAAAATGGCGCCCCTATTATAGGGATCAACGACTCCGGCGGAGCGCGCATTCAAGAGGGGGTTGTCAGCTTGGCGGGCTATGCCGACATCTTTCTGAAAAACGTTCTCGCCTCCGGGGTGGTTCCGCAGATTTCCGCTATCATGGGACCCTGCGCCGGCGGGGCGGTCTATTCGCCGGCTATCACCGATTTTATTTTCATGCTCAAGACCAACAGCTACATGTTCATTACCGGTCCGGACGTGATCAAGGCGGTCACCCATGAGGAGGTCACCAAGGAGGAGCTTGGAGGAGCTGAGACGCACAACGCCAAGAGCGGGGTGGCCCATTTTTCGGTGGAGAGCGAAAAGGAATGTCTCCTGATGATCAGGGAGCTCATGGGCTTCCTCCCCAGCAACAATCAGGAAGATCCTCCCTTCCATCCGACGGACGATGATCCGTCGCGACAAGATCGAAGGCTTAGGGATCTGGTCCCGGACAATCCGAATCGACCCTATGATATGAAGGAGCTCATCGGAGCGGTGGTAGACGAAGGTTATTTTTACGAGGTGCAGCGCGATTTTGCTCCTAATATTGTCGTCGGCTTTGCCAGACTGGGCGGAAGATCAGTAGGCATTGTCGCCAACCAGCCGGCCCACCTGGCGGGCTGCCTGGATATCGATGCGTCGGTCAAGGCCGCCCGTTTTATCCGCTTTTGCGACTGCTTTAATATTCCTTTAGTGACTTTTGTCGATGTGCCGGGCTTTTTGCCCGGTACCGCCCAGGAGTACAACGGCATCATCCGCCACGGCGCCAAGCTTCTGTATGCCTATGCGGAGGCCACCGTGCCCAAAGTGACCGTGATCACGCGCAAGGCTTACGGCGGAGGCTACATTGTTATGTCGAGCAAGCATCTCAGGGGCGATATTAATCTCGTTTATCCTACCGGAGAAATTGCCGTCATGGGGCCTGAGGGGGCGATCAACATCGTTTTTCGCGAGGCCTTGGAAAAGGCACAGGATCCGATCAAGGCGAGAGAAGAATTGGCGGCCAACTACCGCGAGACTTTCGCTAATCCCTTTAAAATTGCCGAGCAGGGCTATGTCGATGCGCTGATCTATCCGGAAGAGAGCCGTCCCACATTGATCCGCTCGCTCGAGATGTTGAAGAACAAGAGAGACCAAAACCCGCCCAAGAAGCATGGGAATATACCGCTCTAAAAATCAGTTTCGGGTCTCGGGTTCCGGGTCTCGGGTTCCAACTCGAAACTCGAGACTCTAAACTCGAAACTTTTTTATGTTCAAGCGCATCCTCATTGCCAATCGTGGAGAGATCGCGGTCCGGATTATCCGCGTCTGCCGGGAGCTGGATATAGAGAGCGTAGCAGTCTACTCCGAGGCCGACCGCGATTCCCTCCATGTCAAGTACGCGGACTACGCCTATCCCATCGGCCCGCCTCCATCCGTCGAAAGTTACCTGGCTATAGATCGCATTATCGACGTTGCTAAGAAGAGCGGCGCCGAGGCGATCCATCCGGGTTACGGCTTCTTGGCCGAGAACAGCGAGTTCGCGCGGCGCTGTAAAGAGAACGGGATTGTTTTCATCGGACCTTCGCCCGAGGTCATCGAGCAGATGGGGGATAAGGTGATGGCGCGGGCGATCATGAAGGTAGCCGGTATTCCGGTGGTCCCTGGCTCGGACGGGGTGCTGAGCTCCGAGGAGGAGGTGATGCAGGTCGCGGCGGCCATCGGTTATCCTTTTATGCTGAAGGCGGTTGCCGGTGGCGGGGGCAAGGGGTTGAGGCTGGTCCGTTCCGCCCGAGAGATCGCTTCCGCTTACCGCGCGGTCCGCTCCGAAGCGGCATCCTCGTTTGACGACCCTCGGCTTTACATCGAGAAATATCTCGACCGGCCGCGCCATGTGGAGGTCCAGATTCTCGCCGATCAGTACGGCAAGGTGGTGCACCTCTATGATCGCGAATGTTCCATCCAACGGCGCCACCAGAAGATCATCGAGGAATGCCCCGCGCCCGCCCTGGATTATAAGCTGCGCCGCCAAATCGGGAGGATCGCCATTCAAGGCGCTCGGGCGGTGCGCTATGTGGGAGTCGGGACATTGGAGTTCCTCCTTGATCGAGACAAAAATTTTTACTTTTTGGAGATGAACACCCGCCTTCAAGTAGAACACGCGGTTACCGAGAGGGTCGTGGGCATAGATCTGGTCAAGGCCCAAATCGAGGTGGCGGCTGGGGCCTATCTCCCCTGGCGTCAGCGCCATATCAGCCCGACGGGCCATGCTATTGAGTGCCGCATCTACGCTGAGGATCCTGATAATGACTTCATGCCCTCCCCGGGGAAGATCGAGGGGCTCCGGCTGCCCGAAGGGTTGGGCGTGAGAAACGATTGCGGGGTCTATGAAGGGGCCGAGGTGCCCATCTACTACGATCCGATGATCGCCAAGCTCATCATTTGGGGGGAAAACCGCGTCGAAGCGATCCTGCGCATGCGCCGGGCGCTGCGCGAGTATCAAGTCCGGGGGATCAAGACGAACATCCCGTTCCACCAGTGGATTCTGCGCCACCCGCGCTTCATGGCGGGTGATTTCAACACCGGATTCATTGATGACGAGTATCGTTTTATGCGCAAGGAGGAGCTCTACCCGCACAAGGATATCGCCCTGGCCTCTGCGGCCATTGCCGCCTTGCACCGCGAGCAGGAGAGGGCGCTCAGGCTGCTGGAAAAGGGCGCCGCAGAAAAATCCCATTGGCGCGAGGCCGGGCGGAGAGCTTCGCTGCGGTCGGTCCCTGGATTTTCCGGGCGGGGATGGAAAAGTTAATAAGGGATGAAGGGTTAAAAGGGTTTAAGGGTTGAAGGGATAAGCGATTTCGGATTGAATCTAAAATCCAAAATCTAAAATCGGATATGGCCTTTATCGCCAAGCTGGGGGAACGAACCTACACCGTGGAGATCGAGGAGGTCGACAAGGCACTTTACCGCATCGCCGTTGACGGGAACGAATTTTTTGTCGACGGCAAAAAAACCGGCCTCACCAATTATTCCCTGATTGTGGACAACCGCTCTTTCGAGGTGGATGTGGATATCTCGGAGGACGAGTACCGGATCCTGGTCGACGGGAGAAGTTACCATGTCCAGCTCGCCGATGAGCGGCGCATGCGGTTGGGCGGCTTGCAGTCGGGGATCCAACTCCAGGGACGGCAGGAGGTGTCGGTACCCATGCCGGGAAAGGTCATTGCAGTGCTGGTAGGAGAGGGAGACAGAGTTGAAAAAGGGCAGGGACTGGTAATCGTCGAGGCCATGAAGATGGAAAACGAAGTCCGCTGTCCGATCGCCGGGGATATCCAAGAAGTCCGGGTGAAGGCAGGGGACGCCTTGGAGGCTGGAGCGGTTCTCGTGGTGGTGGAATGACATCCTGCAAAACGCCAGCTTAAAAAATTTTCTTGTCACTTTTTTTCTTTCGTGTTATAGAACAATCTGTAAATGGTTCCGAAAAAAGTTTTTTTTACCAAAGGAGTCGGGGTCCACAAAGAGAAACTGGCCTCTTTTGAGTTGGCCCTGCGCACCGCCGGCCTCGCTTACTGCAATCTCGTCCTCGTTTCGAGCATTTACCCGCCAGGGTGTAGGAGGATATCGAAAGAAGAGGGGGTGAAGCTGCTGCGTCCGGGGGAGGTTGTCTTTTGCGTGTACGATCGTGAGAGCACCAACGAGCCGAACCGGCTGGTGGCTGCTTCGGTCGGCGTGGCAATTCCTGCTGACGAGAACCAGCACGGTTATCTTTCCGAGCACCACTCCTTTGGCGAAACCGATGAGAAGGCTGGAGAGTACGCTGAGGACCTTGCTGCGAGCATGCTTGCGACGACCTTGGGCATCGAATTCAATCCTGATACCGCCTGGGACGAGCGCGAACAGATTTTCAAAATGTCGGAAAAGATTGTCCGCACCACTAACATCACCCAGTCCGCGATCGGAAATAAGGACGGCCTCTGGACCACTGTTTTCGCCGCTGCCGTTTTTATCAACGACGATAGTCCCTCCAACGATAATAAAGACAATAAATAAGTCTCCAGCCATTAGTAGCTAGCGGTCAGCCGTCAGCGGTCAGCTAAGAGAAGAGGGAAGTCTATTCCGAAGCTGATAGCTGAAACCTGATAGCTATTTTTGCCTCGCAAAATAGGAGACGCCAATACCCACGCCATAGAGGAGGGTGAGGGGGAGGGCGAGGAGAACTTGGGAGACAATGTCGGGCGGGGTAAGGATGGCTGCAAGAAGAAAGATCAGGAGGATCGCGTAGCGGAATTGGCGAATGAGAAAGCGGTGGTCGATCAGGCCGATGCGCGTTAAGAAGTAGGTCAAAACGGGAAGCTCAAAGATAATCCCAAAGGCGAGGAGCAAATTGGAGGAAAAAGAAAGGTATTCTCCGATCCGGATGGCCGGCCGGATCTCGATTGCTTGATAGCGCCTGAGAAAAAAACCGAATCCTGTCTTAAAGATCACCTCGTAACAGAACCAGGCTCCGAGAAGAAAGAACAGGGTCCCGCAGAGAACAAATTGGCGGGCGTAGTGTCTCTCGTACTCGTAAAGCCCGGGGGCGATAAATTTCCAGGTCTGCCAAAGGATGGCGGGGGAGGAGAGGAAGAGAGCGGCGATGAAGGCAACCTTGAGCTTGGTGAAGAAGGCCTCGGGTACCCCTGTGCCGATAAGCATAAGACCGGGAGTCTGCAGGCGCAGCAGAGGGTCGGTAAGAAAGGAGAAGATCGCCTCGACGAAGGAGAAGCAAACAAGGAAAGCGACAGCTACGGCCAGTAGAGATTTGATCAGGCAGGAGCGTAGCTCCCCCAGATGGCCGGTAAGGGGCATGCGGGCGTCATCTGCTTTTCGCCCTCTAGCTCGGTTTCTTTTCACTCTCTTTGGCAGCGACGGTCGAGGTGGGCGTAAGCGAGGAGGGTGTCTCTGGTTTTTTTGCTAAGGACGGATCCCCGTCAGCGGTAGCCTGAGTGGAAGACTCTTCGATCTCCTGTTCCACCTGGCGAAACTCCTCCTTTAATTCATCCGTAGCGCGGCGAAACTCCGCAAGGCCTTTTCCCAGGGCCCGGGCGATCTCCGGAAGCTTTTTCGGCCCCAGAACGATTAGGGCGAGCGCCAGGATCAATATCAGCTCCGGCATGCCAATGCCGAACATCGTTAACCTCCGCGTGTAAGCTATTCCATTTCTGTCAGCTTGGCAAGTGATCGGCTGGAACGTCGAAGAAGATATTAACGGAGTGGCATGAGGTAGTAAGCAAGAGGCGTTAGGAAGTAGGGAGAGGGCTATTGTCAACCTTCCATAATTCATTGGGTAGTGATAAATAAAACGCCATGGCCCGATCTGCAGTAGTCATCGATCCGGACTACCTGAAGCACGACCCCGGCGAGTTTCATCCGGAGAGTCCCGAGCGGCTAAAAGTCCTGCTCGATCTGCCCAAAGAACTCGATTCCCAGAGCTTTCGAGTCCTCCCTCCGAGGCCGGCTTTGAGAGAAGAGATCGAGCCTTGTCACAGCAGCGATTACATCGAACTCATCCAGACCACTTCCAAAGCCAATCGCTATGCATTGGACGGCGACACGATAACTTGCCGGGACTCCTTTGGTATAAGCTTGCTCGCTGTGGGCGGTTTTTTGCAACTCATAGATTCCATTGAGGCTGGCGAGTTTTGCAACGGGTTTGCCCTGGTCCGGCCGCCTGGCCATCACGCCCTGAAAGATCGGGCAATGGGCTTTTGCCTTTTCAACACCGTTGCCATCGGCGCCCATCACCTCAAGCGCCATTATGGTGCGAAGCGGATCTTGATCATGGACTGGGATGTCCATCATGGCAACGGCACCCAGGACGCGTTCTACCAAGACCCGTCGGTTCTCTATCTCTCCACGCATCAGTACCCTTATTATCCCGGCACTGGGGCGGTTGAGGAGGCAGGCATGGGAGCAGGAGAGGGCTTTACTGTCAATGTCCCTCTTCCCGCCGGATGCGGGGACGAGGAATATCTCAGGGTATTTAAGGAAATCGTGATGCTGATCGGAGAGAAGTTTCAACCGGAGTGGATTCTGGTCTCGGCCGGATTTGATCCCCACCGGCGCGATCCCCTAGGGGGGATGGATGTAACCGAGAAAGGATTTGGCGCCATGGCTACGATGCTCGTCGACCTCGCGGCAAAACACGCGGGGGGCAAGATCGCCTTCCTCCTCGAAGGAGGATATGATCTCAAGGCGCTCAGAAATTCAGTCCTTACTGTGCTCCAGCGCATGAAAGGGGATAGGGAAAGGGAGTTGCCTGCTGGTGCGAGTGGAGAGAGGATCCAACCACTGATCCGCAAGGTGCTCAATTTTCAAGAGAAATACTGGTAGTGGCGAGCCCTTCGGGATTGCAAATTTCACATTTCAAATCTCAGATCTGAGATCTGAAATTTGAGATTCCGAGCGTAGCGAGGACTGGGAGTATTGACGCTCCGGGAAGAGTAGTTTATTTTAGGTTTCTTTAATCGGTGCTAAGCAGTGAAGAACGATGAACAACGCAGGGTGGTGGTGACTGGCATAGGACTGGTCACTCCATTAGGCACAGGGATTGAAAAAAACTGGGAGGCGCTGGTGGCCGGCCGTTCCGGCATCAGGTCGATCACCCGTTTTCCCAACGTGGAGTTTTTCGCCACGCGCATCGCCGGTCAGGTGCCCGATTTTCGCGCCGAAGATTTTATCGAGCCCAAAGAGATCAAGAAGATGGATCTCTTCATCCAGTACGGCGTTGCCGCGGCGGCCATGGCAATGCAGGATAGCGGGTTTAAGATCGATCCTGCGGAGGCGGAGCGAGTCGGCGTGATTATCGGTGTGGGGTTTTGCGGGATCGAGACCATCGAGTACTACAACAAGGCTTATCTCGAAGGCGGCCCGCGCAAGATATCGCCCTTCTTCATTCCCAAAGTGATCTCCAACTTGGCGCCTGGCCATGTCGCCATTCGGCACGGCGCTAAAGGTGTCAACTGGACTCCTACCTCGGCCTGTGCCTCAGGAAACCATGCCATCGGCGAGGCCTTCCACCAAATCCGGCGCGGCCTGCAGGACGCGGTCATTGCCGGCGGCGCGGAATCGGCCATTACGCCTCTGGGTGTGGGAGGATTCAGCGCCATGAAGGCGCTTTCCACGCGCAACGATGAGCCGGACAGGGCGAGCCGGCCCTTTGAGAAGGATCGGGACGGCTTTGTCATTGCCGAAGGTTCCGGTATCTTGATCCTGGAGGAGAGGGAGCGGGCGATCAGGAGGGGGGCGAAGATCTACGCCGAGGTGATCGGCTATGGGGCGAACGGCGACGCCTACCACATTACGGCGCCAGCGCCTGAGGGTGAAGGGGCTGCCCGCTGCATGGCGCTGGCTCTTAAGGATGCGGGAATCCGGCCCGACGCGGTGGACTATATCAATGCCCACGGCACCTCGACGGAATACAACGACATGAACGAAACGCAGGCGATTAAAAAGGTCTTCGGCGAGCATGCCTATAAAGTTCCAATCAGCTCTACCAAGTCGATGACGGGTCATTTGCTCGGAGCTGCGGGGGCGGTAGAAGGGGTTTTCTCCGTTTTGGCCATTCGTCACGGGGTCATTCCCCCAACCATTAATTACGAGACCCCGGATCCTCAGTGTGACCTGGATTATGTCCCGAATCAGGCGCGCAAGGCCGATATCAAGGTGGTGCTTTCCAATTCTTTCGGCTTTGGAGGGACCAATGCCTGTGTCGTTTTCAGGAGGGCTGCATGAGGCGTTCCCATCCGAGAGCGGTGATTCTGGGCACTGGTTCCGAGCTGCCTGCGAAGGTACTCACCAACGCGGCATTGGAGAAGCTGGTGGATACCAGTGACGAATGGATCACGACGCGCACCGGAATTAAAGAGAGGCGGATCCTGGAGGTGGGCAAGGGGAATGCGGATATGGCCTACCGGGCGTCGGTCCGGGCGCTCAAAGATGCGGGTCTGGAGGCGAAGGACCTGGAGGCCATCATCGTAGGGACCGTCACGCCCGATTATCCCTTTCCCAGTTCCGCCTGCGTCCTCGAAGACATGTTGGGTGCGCGCAAGGTTTTTTCTTTTGACGTGAACGCTGCCTGCTCCGGTTTTCTCAACGCCCTGGCTGTGGCGGATTCTTTCATCCGGACGGGCATGGTTCGCAACACCCTGGTAGTTGGCTCCGATGCCTTGAGCCGGTTGCTCAACTGGAAGGACCGCGCGACGTGTATCCTCTTCGGTGACGGGGCCGGCGCCGTGGTCGTTGGCGCTTCGCATGACGGCGCGCACGGCATTCTCAGCACCAGGCTCCGCACCGACGGCTCCTACGTGAAGACGCTTTATGTCCCCGCCGGTGGTTCGCTCAAACCCGCGAGCCTGGAGAGCGTCAGGAAAAACGAGCATACTATCACGATGAATGGAAAAGAGGTCTTTAAAGTCGCGGTGCGCTCCATGGAGGAGATCAGCCGCGAGGCCCTGGATGAAGCTGGAGTGGGTGTCGATGAAGTATCTCTGATCATCCCTCATCAAGCCAATCTCAGAATTATCACTGCCCTGGCCGAGCGTCTCAGTGTCCCCATGTCCAAAGTGATGGTCAATCTGGACAGGTATGGCAACACCTCTGCCGCCTCTGTCCCTGTCGCCTTAGACGAAGCTCGCAGAGAGGGACGAATCCGTCATGGAGATATCGTACTTCTCAACGCCTTCGGCGCGGGCTTTGCCTGGGGCGCCGCCGTGATCCGCTTTTGAGGCCGTCGAAAAAGGAGGCGGCCTGCCTGAAAGTATCTTTCCGGTCCGATGCAGGCCCTTCGGGATCTCAAATAGCAAATTTCAAATTGCAAATCTGAGATTTGAAATCTGCGATTCCGAGCGAAGCGAGGATATAGTGGCCCTTCAAGACACCTCCAGGCAAGCTTAGGAGACTAATGTGGCACACTTTCAAGGCGAGTTCGGTCTTCAGTTTGTAACCCATCTTGCCAATCATTATTCGCTGCGGGATCTTGTGCGTCTGGCGCGCCTGGGCGAGCAAAAAGGCTTTGCCCGGATCTGGGTCAATGACAACGTCCGCTACCGCGGACAGTTGCAGGTCCTGACCGCTATTGCGGCGGAAGTGCCGATTTGTCTGGGTACGGCGGTTCTCGTTCCCTATTTTCATCAGGTGCTGGATCTGGCTGGTTCATTGGGGGCGCTCTCGGAGCTCTGCGATGGGCGTGAGATCAGCGTCGGTCTCGCGCGCGGGGACCTGGGGCAGGCGCCGCAGCACGTCGAGGTCGTCAAGCCCATTGCCATGGTTCGTGAGATGGCCCAGTTTCTGCGCCGCGTTCTGCGGGGCGAGGAGGTTGCCTATACGGAATATCCCCTGCTGTGCGAATATTATCGCTTGAATCCGAACGGCAAGTTTCGTCTTGCCTTCAAGGCGCGCTCACCGTTTTCCTTCTACTCGGGCGGGAATGGTCCGCAGGCTCTGCGGATGTGCGGGCAAACTATGGACGGGGTGATCTCCTCAGGGACCTTTATCCCAATGCTCCGGACTGGGCGGCAGGCGAAGATGCTGGCGCTCGCCGATGAAGCCGCGCGCGAGGCTGCGCCTGGAAAACGTTTGCGCAAGATGTGTGAGCTGAATGTCTCGATCTCCCGTGATCGCGCACAGGCGATCGAGTTTCCCAAAAGACAGGCGGCGCACTCAGTCCTGCAGTGGGAGGCGCGGGGCTTCACCAAGGAAGACTACGATGCCCTGGAGGTAAAGCGCGAGCAAGTCCTGAGACTCAAAGAGTGTTTCACTTCCGGCGCTACCGTCGAAGAGGCAGCCTCCTTCGTCACCGAGGATATCGTCCGCGCCTGTTATGTCGCAGGACGCCCGGATGAAGTGGTGGAACAGATCCTAAGCCTCATCGGTGCCGCGGCCGAGCTCGGCTACGACCATATCGCCTTCGCTAAACTGGGTCCCAACTACGAGGAGGCGATCAGTCTTCTCGCCGACCAGGTCGTGCCGGCTTTGCATTAAACTCTCTTTGCTCTCCGCCGTTGCTAGTCCGACAATCAGCCCCTTCTACTCCGTTTGAACACCCCGGTCGAGCGCTTGACATCCCCGATAGGGGCAGTACTGTTTAACCAGGTGGGAGAGTTTGAAAGGAGACCATATGGCGAAAGATCCAGTCTGCGGCATGATGATAGAGGAGCAAAAGGCAGCAGTGACCTCCTCTTATAAAGGGCAGACCTATTACTTCTGTGCCAAGGTGTGCAAAGAGTCCTTTGATAAGGATCCAGAAAAATACCTCCAGAAGGGGAGCCGGTAAGGAGAAATTTTTGTGCCTATTGATCCTGTATGCCATATGACGGTCGAACCAGAGACCGCGGCCGCTTCGACTGAGTATCAGGGTGAGACCTACTACTTCTGCGCGGAGGCCTGCCGGGACAGATTTGTCAGCCAGCCGGAGAAGTATGTGGGCAGCGCTCAAGGCCAGCCGTCATCGCAGAGCGCACAATCACAGACGGCGCGGAACGGTAATGTTTACACCTGCCCGATGGATCCGGAAATCCGCCAATCGAAGCCCGGACCCTGCCCGAAATGCGGCATGGCGCTCGAGCCGCTGACGGTCGCGCCTGCTGCAACACGGATCGAATACGTCTGCCCGATGCACCCGGAGATTGTGCAGCAGGAGCCAGGCTCCTGTCCCATCTGCGGCATGACCCTGGAGCCGAGAACCGTAACGCTCGAAGAGGAAGCAAATCCTGAACTTGTGGACATGACCCGTCGATTCTGGACCAGCGTGGCGCTTACCGCGCCGATTTTTTTCCTCGCCATGTCGGAGTTCATTCCTGGTCAACCGGTGCAACGGCTGCTTTCCTTCCGACTTCTCAATTGGGTTCAGTTGGTCCTCGCGACGCCGATTGTCCTTTGGGGTGGATGGCCTTTTTTCCAGAGAGGTTGGGTGTCGGTCGTCAACCGCAGCCTGAATATGTTCACCCTCATAGCTATCGGCGTCGGCACCGCCTACACCTACAGTCTTGTCGCGACTCTCCTGCCGGAATTTTTTCCAGCCTCTTTTCGCGGCCACGGCGGTGAAGTAGGGGTCTACTTCGATGCGGCGGCCGCTATCACGACCTTGGTGCTGATGGGTCAAGTACTTGAGCTGCGCGCACGCAGCCGCACAAGCAGCGCAATCAAGGCCTTACTGGGACTAGCCCCCAAGACCGCCCGCTTGATTCGCGACGATGGCAGCGAGGAGGATGTTCCCTTGGATCGCCTCCTGCCGGGAAATCGCCTGCGGGTTCGCCCGGGAGAAAAAGTTCCAGTGGACGGCGTGGTGTTGGAAGGCTCCACGTCCGTGGACGAGTCCATGGTGACCGGCGAGCCGATTCCAGTTGAAAAGACCACGGGTGACAAAGTTACCGGCGGCACTGTGAACGGTACCGGCGGTTTTGTGATGAGAGCCGAGCGCGTCGGGAGCGATACGCTCCTTGCCCAGATCGTCTGCATGGTGAGCGAAGCTCAACGCAGCCGTGCGCCCATTCAAAAGCTCGCCGACGTCGTATCCGGTTACTTTGTCCCAGCGGTGGTCCTAATTGCAATCATCACCTTTATCGTCTGGAGCATGATCGGTCCTGAGCCGCGTATGGCTTACGCTCTCCTCAACGCTGTGGCGGTGCTCATTATCGCCTGTCCATGCGCGTTGGGTTTAGCTACTCCGATATCCATTATGGTTGGGACGGGGCGTGGAGCCACTGCTGGGGTCCTGATTAAAAACGCTGAGGCCCTGGAGGTCTTGGAGAAAGTGGACACCCTGGTGGTGGACAAGACAGGGACGCTTACCGAGGGCAAGCCGCGGCTGGCCTCCATAATCTCGATCAACGAGGGGGAGGAGTCGGAGCTTCTTCGATTAGCAGCGAGCCTCGAACGCGGCAGTGAGCATCCTTTGGCCGCAGCGGTTCTGTCTGCCGCGCAGCAAAGGGGGCTGGGACTCTCGGACGCTGGGAATTTTCAGTCTGTAACGGGAAAAGGGATTGTCGGAACTGTAGATGGGAAAAAGGTTGCTCTCGGCAATCAAAAGTTGCTCGATGATCTGGGCGTAAGCTCAAAAAACCTACAGGATCTGGCGGAGAAGCTGCGACAGGACGGGCAGACAGTGATGTTTGTTGTGATTGGAGATAGTGTCGCGGGACTGCTCGGCGTGGCAGACCCTATCAAACAGTCCACCCCAGAAGCGATTCGTATGCTGCACGATGAGGGGATCCGCATCGTCATGCTCACTGGCGACAGTCGTACAACCGGCGAGGCGGTGGCAAACAATCTCGGAATCGATGAATTTCAAGCAGAGGTATTGCCCGAGCAAAAGGGAGAGGTGGTCAAACGGTTGCAAGCCAGTGGGCGTGTCGTGGCGATGGCTGGCGACGGGATAAACGATGCCCCGGCGCTGGCGCAGGCTCAAGTAGGCATCGCCATGGGAACAGGGACTGATGTGGCGATGGAGAGCGCCGGGGTCACGCTGGTGAAAGGCGACCTGCGCGGGATCGCCAAGGCACGCCGGCTCAGTCGAGGGACGATGCATAACATCCGCCAGAATCTTTTCTTTGCCTTCGTCTACAACGTGTTGGGAGTGCCGATTGCGGCAGGAGTGCTCTATCCGTTCTTCGGATTACTCCTAAGCCCTGTCATCGCCAGCGCCGCCATGACCTTCAGCTCCGTTTCCGTCGTCACCAACGCGCTGCGCCTCAACAAGCTGGAGCTTTGACATTTTTTGGCAGAAAAGCCTTGAGACTCCCTGTACGATTAGGCAGTATCGTTCGGAACTACTACGCCGCCGTTATCACCGTCGTCTTCTCCCACCGTAACCGAAAGAGCGCCTGCCGCTGGAGCGCCCGCCGTGAGAAATGGGCGGGGCTCTGTCGTCGAGTAAGCGCGTGTATTTGTAGGCGAAGCTTTCCAGTTTCACACGCGGAATTTTCTGGCCGATGAAGCGCTCGATCGCGGCGACCTCCGGGATGTTCTCTGCGATCATGATGGTGAAGGCGTCGCCCACGCTCTGCGCGCGGCCCGTGCGGCCGATGCGGTGGACGTAGTCCTCGGGATGATGCGGCACGTCGAAGTTGATGACGTGGCTGATCTGCTCAACATCGATCCCGCGCGCGGCGATGTCGGTGGCGACCATGACTTCGTAGCGGCCGTTGCGGAAGCCGTTCAGCGCCTGCTCGCGCTCGCGCTGGGTGCGGTTGGAGTGGAGCACCGCGACGGCGTGGCCTTGCTGATGGAGCCTGCGCGCGACGCGGTCGGCGCCGTGTTTGGTGCGGCAGAAGATGAGCACCTGATCGTAGTCGGTGCGCCTGAGGAGTTCCTCCAAGAGCTCCTGCTTCTGGTCGCTGGCCACGGGATAAAGCGCATGTGTCACGGTTTCCGCAGGGGAACGGCGCAGCCCGATCTCAATATTCTCGGGGTTGCGCAAAGCCCATTTGCAAAGCTGCTCGATCTCGGGCGGGATGGTGGCGGAAAACAGCATCGTCTGACGCGCGCGCGGACAACGTTCGACGACCCGGCGCACGTCGGGCAAGAAACCCATGTCGAGCATCCGGTCCGCTTCGTCCAGGACGAGGATTTCGATCTGATTGAGCCGCACCATGCCGCGTTGCATCTGATCGAGCAAACGGCCCGGCGTCGCCACGATGATGTCCACGCCCTGACGCAGCGCCTGGTCTTGTCGGCCATAGCCCGTGCCGCCGAAGATGACCGTGGTGCGCAGGTTGGTGAAGCGGCCGTAATCGCGGATGGCGGTCTCGACCTGGGCGGCGAGTTCGCGGGTAGGTTCGAGCACGAGCGCCCGCAGCGCACCGCGCTGGGCGAGGCGGGAGAGAATCGGCAGCGCGAATGCCGCGGTCTTGCCGGTGCCCGTCTGGGCGGAGCCGATGAGGTCGCGCCCCGACATCACGATCGGGATGGCGCGAAGCTGGATCGGGGTGGGATCGGTATAACCCGCGGCGCGAACACCTTCGAGCACTTTGGAAGAAAGGCCGAGTTTAGAGAAGGGCATGATGTTTTCTTAGGCGTCTGAAACGGAGTCGAGTCTGCGACTCTTAGTCTTCCCCTTTTATCTCGTTCCGTATAGACGGTCAATGAAGCCGCTGCGGTCGAGTTCCGTGAGCGGTCCTGATTCGATAAACTCCGCCGGCTTGTGCTGGGCGTAACGTGCGTCTCGTTCTGACAGATGGTTTAAGACCGCCTGCACGGCGCTCTCGGAGGCGTAGGGCTTGATAGGGACATCGGAAGCGTAGTTCCAGGACTCCTCCAGCGCCTCCCGGTCGTTGGTGCCGAAGAATTTGGCGAGGATGCGGAAGGTCTCCTCCCGACGAGTCTTGAAAAAGTGAATGCCCCGTACGACGGCGCGTACGACGCGCAAGGTGAGATTGGGGTTGTCTCTGATAAAGGATCTCCGGGTGGTCAAACTGGAGCCCTGGTACTCGACTTTCAGGTCGGAGAGGTTTACGAGAAAGTTCATGCCCGCCTTTCGAGCGAAGAGCGTGCTCGGCGGGGTGAGCATGGTGGCGCTGACCCTGCGTGACTCGAGCGCCGTCCACATGACTTCGTTGCTTCCGACATAGAGAAATTTGACATCCTTGTCCGGATCCAGTCCCAGGTGGCGCAGCGCGACGCGGGCGTTCTTTTCATAGGCGTCGCCCGGGCGTTGGAGGCCGACGACCTTTCCACGCAAATTATTGGCGCTGGAGATTTCGGGCCGGGAGACGAGGTACATGGAAGCGTAGCGAGTGAAGCCCGCCAGGATCGCTAGGTCGCGATACTGGACGGCCGCAGGAAGGAGAAGAAACGCCGACATGATCGAGAATTCCACGTCGCCTGAGACGAGGGTCATCGGGGCAACGTTCCCGGCAGTCCTCACGACCTCGACCTGAATTCCCTCCTCGCGGAAGAATCCCGCCTCCTTGGTCACATAGGGGATCGAGTGCATAACGGCGCGCGCGGCGTAGCCGACGCGGATGCGCTCTTTCTCCGGCTTTCCCTGGGCCACGCCAGAGGAGGGGACGATAAATAACAAAAGCAGGATTATTCTAGAGATCCGATTCACAAAGGTGACTTCCTATTGCCTTAAGCCGGTGATGTCAAGGGGATTATTGAGTCTGTGTCACCTGCTGTTCGATCTCTTCCTTGAGGTGCTTGAGGCGCGGGCTTAGCTCTACCGGGTAATTCTCCGGGTTGCGAATCGCCTTGATCTTTTCATCGAGGCGGGCAAATTCATTCAGGAAGTTTTCGCGGATCTCCATGAGGACCGGATAGGAGCCTTTCATGCTCCCTTTTTCCATCACTTTCTTGAGCAGGGGCTCCGCGCCTGGAAGCTCCTCATTGCGCAGCGCGATGACGTCTCTTTTCAGCCGAGCCTCTCCGTCGGCAAAGCGGAAAATCTGTTTTCTTCCTGGGGAAGAGGCCTTGCCGGTGCTGAGCTTTAGGACCTGCCGTCCGTTGTACTCTACCAGTTTGTAAGCCACGTCTAACCACGGGGCATCCCCTGAGACTCCCATTTTGGTCCCCACCCCGTAGCTATCATAAGGGGCGTTGGCATCTGCGAGCGCTGCCAGGTCGTATTCATCCAGACCACCGCTGCCGATGATTTTCACATCAGTAAGTCCGGCATCGTCGAAGATACGCCGGACCTCTTTGGCCAGGGAGGCCAGATCGCCGCTGTCGATGCGCACGCCGCGCAGCCGCTCGCCTTTGTGCGCCATCTCGCGCGCGACCTCGACAACCTTGCGCGCACCTGCAAGGGTGTCGTAGGTATCGATCAGCAGAATTGAGTTGTCGGGAAAGCTCGCAACAAAGCTGCGAAAGGCGTCGATCTCGCGCTCGAAACTCGTCACGAAAGAGTGGGCCATCGTTCCGACGATAGGGATGCCGTACCGCTTGCCGGCGGATACATTACTGGTGCCGCTGAATCCGGCGAGATAGCTGGAGCGGGCGACTTTCATCCCGGCGTCGATCCCGTGCGTGCGACGCAGGGAAAAGTCCACGAGCGCACGGCCCCGAGCGGCATGGACGCAGCGGGCGGCCTTGGTAGCGATAAGCGCTTGCAGATTGATCTGGTTGAGGACATAGGTCTCGACGATCTGGGCCTCGATGATGGGTGCTGTGATCTCGAGAATCGGCTCGTCCTTAAAAAAGAGGCGCCCTTCCGGTATGGCCCAGACCTCTCCGGTGAAGCGCAGCTCCATGAGAAAGTCCAGGAAGTCAACAGCGAACATCCGGGTTGAGTGGAGGTAGTCTATGGCTTCCTGGTCGAAGGCAAAGCTTCGAAGAAAATCCAGGACATCCTGCAAGCCGGCGGAGACAAAGTAGCCCCGGTCGGGAGGATAGGACCGGACAAAAAGGCTGAAGGTCGCCTCTTCACATTTTTTGCTCTGCCAATAGCTCTGGGCCATGGTTAATTGGTATAGGTCTGTCAGCAGGGCGAGGTTGTTGCAATGTGTCACGACGGCTCCTTATGAATGAGGGAAAAATGACCAGCGTCAGTTTAGTGTAAAAATAACACTAAGTAAAGAGAGATCTTCGCAAGGCTATTGATTTCCGAGAGGTCTTTTGCTAAGTCTCTTTTAAAAAGCGGTCACAAGAGGAAGGAGCGGCGTAAGATGTTTAAAGATAAGATCGAACTTAAAGATTTCGAGAAGATGGATCCAGAATACAAAGATCTGCTGGGGCGCGTTCTGACCATTCAAGCGGATTGTGAGATTGGTGGTCCCCATCTCTATGTGGAGGATATTCTGCCCAATGCCCCCACTAAGGTTGATCAACTGATTGTCGCCCGAACTGCCGCCGAGGAAGTCGATCACTATCGCAAGATGGCCCGCATACTGGGTGACATCGGTGTCGATGTTTCTTACGTCCTTAGCTGGCCCAATCAGAAACGCTACGTGGAGGCCTTTCACGGCAAGATCACAACCTGGGAGGACTTTGCGGTTTTCGGGTTGCTGATTGATCGTGTTGGGCGCTATCAGTTGGAGGAGTACATCGACTGCACCTACGCGCCGCTGGACCGCATCCTCCCCGACGTCTTGAGAGAAGAAGAGGGCCACCTCGATTATGGGACCAATAAGACAGCTGAGATGGCGGCCAAGGGTGGAGAGTCGAAAGAGAGAGCGCAGAATGCTATCAACTACTGGTACGTGAAGGGTTTAGACATGTTTGGCCGCTCCGAATCAAAACGATCCGAGCGATATATGTATTGGGGCCTAAAGCGCAGGACAAATGCCCAGGCCAGAGAAGAATACAGGAAAGAAGTGAATGCCCTCATTGAGAAGATGGGTCTTGAGATACCGGACCCGAACAAGGGGCGACTCTACCTTTAGGAGGGACCGTCATATGCCGCAGGCACCCAATACCGAAGGCCTTGACGAGCACCTTAAAGATGTCATCCAGGCGCTTCATAGCGCCGTCAACTGGGCGATGCCGCACTTGAACGACCCGAAGATCGTGGATAAGGCGATCCAGGACTGCAAAGAGATCCTGGATGTGGTGATGGAGGGGAACATTTCCGAGTGGCTGAAGTAAACAGGCCCGCCCGCCTGTGGGGCCGTCCGTCTGAAAGAAAGCGAAGGAATCTGTCTTAAAAGGCGCTCTCACCGCTAGAGCGCCTTTCTTTCGTAGATGTCTTTGATGACCGCTGCCTAAAGGGGATGCAACGTTGAACGTCATCATCTGCGCAAAGGTTATTCCGGCTAGCTCGGTTACCATAGAAATCGATCCTGCCACTAAGCGCATGGTGCGCAAGGGTGTCCCTCATGAGCTCGACCCTGCTGCCGCAAGCGCCCTCGAGGAGGGGCTGCGCCTCACTGAAAAACACGGCGGCACTGCGACTGTCATCACCATGGGCATCAGCGATGTTACCATCGGCATTCGCAACGCCTTGGCGATGGGGGCGACCAATGCGGTACATATTTTAGACGACGCTCTCGCTGGCTGCGACGCCCTGGGCACCGCCAAGGTACTGGCGGCCGCGATTCAGAAAGAACCCTTTGACCTGGTTATCTGCGCTGCTGAAAGCAGCGACAGCTACTCCGGAATCGTACCTGGACAACTCGCTCAACTATTGGGGCTCGCCCCTCTTACTTTCGCTAAAGAGATCACCGTCGATAGCAAAAAAATCACCATCAAGCGGCAAAGCGAAAGCGGCTACGATGTCGTCGAGGCCGAACTACCGGCGCTAGTCACGGTAACCAGCGGCATCAACGAGCCCCGCTATCCGCAGCTCAAGGGAATCATGGCTGCCAAGAAAAAAGAGCTCAAAAAATACACCGCTGCGGATCTTGGTCTCGGCCCGGAACAGGTCGGGGCCTCCGGCGCCAAGGAAAAGGTGTTGAGTATCGGCAGGCCGCCCGCCCGCAAGGCCGGCAATATCATCACCGATGAAGGGGATGGCGGCAAGCAGATCGCCGACTTTCTTGCGGAGCTCAAAATCATCTAATGCACGGTCCGATGGAACGGCTGACGCGAAGGTGGAATGGAACGATGTCTACGGGGCGACTGTTTTCGTTATTCGTTACTCGTTTACTCGTTACTCGATCAGCACGGATTTTAACGAATAACGAATCAACGAATAACGAGTAACGAGCCAGGCTCTCGAAGAGCTTGGCTTCGGAGTTTAGCACTGGCTGAGTAAGATGGCTGATTTGATTTGGGTCTACGCCGAGGTGGTGGAGGATAAGATCACCCCAACCACGCTAGAGATGCTCTCCAAGGCCGCCGAGCTGGGAACGGCGGAGGCAGTTCTGCTCGGACCCGCCCCTGACGATGCGCATCAAACGCTCGCCACTTATGGCGCCAGCAAAGTTTATCGCTCAGCCGATCCGGTCTTTCGCGACTACCTGACGGTTCCCGCAGTCCGGACCCTTGCGGAGCTGATACAAAAATATCACCCTGCGGTGATGCTTTTTGCCTCGAGCTACACCGGCCGAGATGTTGGCGCGGCGCTGAGCGCGCTGCTGGACTCGGGCGCTATCACTGACGTGGGCGACTTTGTCCTGAAAGACGGTTCGGTCGAGGCTACGATCCCGGCTTTAGGAGGCAGTTATCAGAACACCAGCACGCTAGTCAGCGCCGCAACCAAAATATTGCTGGTACGACCGAAATCATTTGAAGCTAAAGCGCACGCTCAAACAGCTACTGTCGAGGAGGTCACGGCTCCTGCTGATCCGGCCGTGCGCAAGGTCCGCGTGACCGAACGGGTGACGGTCCGGCGGGAGGGGCCGCAGCTTGAGGGGGCGAACGTGGTCATCTCTGGTGGACGGGGTCTGAAGGCGGCGGAGCACTTCGAGATGCTGCGGCAGCTAGCGGAACTTCTCGGTGGCGCCATCGGGGCGACGCGGGCGGTGGTGGACGCCGGCTGGGTTCCCTATTCCCTGCAGGTAGGACAGACGGGAAAAACGGTCAAGCCGAATCTGTACGTCGCCTGCGGTATCTCGGGGGCGGTCCAGCATCTCGCTGGGATGAAGAGTTCCAAGACAATCGTTGCCATCAACAAAGATCCTGAGGCCCCGATCTTTCAATTTGCCGATCTGGGCGTTGTCGGCGATGTCTTCCAAGTCCTGCCGCAGCTGATCGAGGAGATCAAAAAACGCAAAAGCCGTTAATCGTTATTGGTTATTCGTTACTCGGCGAATACACTAGTAACGAATATACGAGTAACGAGAAAAGGAGCGGTTTATGGATAACGGTAAGTCTGCCAAAATCTTTCGGCTGAAGACCCAGCTCCTGAGCAAAGGGAGAAGCGACTACATGCTGGCCAACACCGATCTCATGACGGTCAGGATCAAGTGTTACGCTCAGGGCGGAGAGAACGCCCTCCACGCCCACCCCGCCGAGGATCACTCGTTTATTGTCCTGGACGGCGCCGCCAGGTTTTACGGCAAAGACGGAGAGCTTGCCGTGCTGAAAAGAAATCAGGGCATCATGTTACCCAAAGGGACCTACTATAAATTCGAGAGCTGCGGTGAGACCCCTCTGGTTTTGCTCCGCGTCGGGGCGGCAAAAGAGCGGCCCAAGATCAGCCGCATCAAAACTGATGGAAAGCCGATACCGGGAAACTCTCCTGAGAACAAGCACGAAGAGGGTGTGCCCATCGAGGGGCGCTACTACGAGTAGGGAACAAGCCCCGCTTCTCACCGAATCATAACTGCCCTCCCCATTCGGCGCTTAAGGTCAAATTCAAGCTTCGTTGAGTTCAGGGTTGAACTCGAATATTATCCCTACCGGGAGAGCAGGGGTCACTTGGATATTTAGACTGTTTTAGCGAGCCTTAACAGAAAGTTAAAAAGCTACAAGATTTGTTGACTCGTAGAAGTCTGTCCTGACTCTTACCAACTCTCTCAATAGCACGGAAGAGCTGTGCCAGATGACGCTACAAGGTGAATCAGAGATCTTCCTATGAGAATAGAAATCGTCCCAAAAGAAGCGTTGAATGAACAACAAATGGCCCATCTCCGAGAACGAGTAGCTGCTGATGAGCATCGATTCGATAAGGGGCCGTGTCATCAGGGTTGGGAGATGCAATCGTGCACCTCAAATATCTTTGTCGTAATACTTAGGGAGTCCAGTGAGCCTATCGGTATTCTCTATCGTGGAGGCCCTAAACAGGCGACAACTGTCGCGTGGTGGCTTGATCAGAAATTGCGGGGGCAGTCGTTCGGGCATGAGATGATCGATTTGTTTGCGAGCATGCTTAAGAAGGAAGGCGTTACAGGCATTGGGCAGATAGTTATTGACACCTACCAGGGCCGGTATAATGGCGCGTCGGAAAATCTAGCGAGAAGGCTTAAGGCGTATTTTGGCAATAACAACTTGAATAACAAGCCCGATGTAACTGGGTCCCGCGTAGATTAAAATAGTAAGCTAGCCGAAGAAAAGTGATTTCTGCCAAGCGGTCTAGCTGATGATGAGAGGATTGAATTCAATTCTGGGAGAGGAAGGGTCGTCTGACCCCGACCCTCTACCCTAAAGATTTTACGAGAGAACATCCGGGGCGTCCGGTATAAAGAACCAGGGCGGAAGTGCAACGACTACAAGATACTCCTATTTCACTAACAACAAGCTCGGCATTGCGGCATTCACATGCATCGGCCAGGCACCAGGTCTCCACGAGAACTGCTCCGATGCATCCCGCGACATTATCTCGTCGATCTGCAACTGGGTTCTTGATCCTGGGGTCAGCGCGGAAAGGAGAATCGCGCCACTAAAATCAACCCGCAAATACATAAAGAAGGAAGCGGGGGCTTATTTCGATTTTTTCCTCCATTGCAGCCCTCTATTTGCTGCACCTATCTCTGGTCGTTTTGGGATCCTGAGGTTTTTCCAGTTCAGGTCAAGTTTTTGCAGGAACCAGAGCAGCTTGATGAGCGCTTTTTTTTCTTCTCGTCTGACTGCCTCTTTACTCTTGCCGATCTCTTTCGCGACACCACTAAGGGAGCGACTGCTTTCGCCAATCCCAAATCGCATTCTTAAGACCATCTCCTCTTGCGGTTCGAGAAGAACTAGCAATAGCTTGAGGACTCTGACGGAATCCAAAAGTTTTTTAATATGGGTTCGCGCCTCGCGACTACCTCCCTCATCCCATCTATTGCTTTTACCTCTATTGCAGACAAAACACTCGGCTTGTAGGTTCCATGGCTCCTCCGGGCCTCCTTGGGATTTGGGAATTCTGTGACCTACTTCTATGCGCTTAGTTTCTTTCCTGGTTGCTCCACACAGGTGGCACTGGAACTTGTCTCTCCGTAGTATGAACTGTCGTAATGCGGGAGAAACCATATCTACCACTCCTTTTTTACGTAGCCGGGTTCTGCGAAAGGTCTCTAACTGGGATATACGATAGATGAACTGCTTAGTAATTTCTACATAAGCCGTCCTTGAGATGAGATTTCGTCAGCTTCCCCTAAATTAGGACAAGGGATGCAATCTGGACTATTTGGCGAGAAACTTGCGGATCGGGATGATGGGAATTCCTTTAAACTCGTCAAGATCAAGGAGATGGTGATCTCCCGAAACAATGACATCAGCTTGGCCGTCCATCGCCAGAGCTAGAAAGATATTATCCGTGGGATCGTCCTTGATGATCTGAATTTGTGTTCTAACTTCTACAAGTTTGCTGATCTTGATGAGATCGCGAATGATAGGTTCAATCTCCTCAGGCTTAAGCCCAAACTTGTTGTAAGCAAGGACTCGGATCAACTCATCTATCGCATCCTTAGAGACTAGAAGGGTCCATTCACCACTCCGTACTTTCTCAAGCGCCCTACGAGCCGAGCCTTTCCAAAGATAACCGGAAACAAGAACATTCGTATCGAATACTGCCCTCTTAGCCACGAGTTTCCCGACTCTGGTGGATGATTTCCTCAATCTGTTTCAGCGAATAGTGCGGGATTCTCTTTTTCCGGGTTAGCGATTCGGTATAGTCGTAAATGCTTTCCCTTAGTTCCTGAGCCCTCTTTGGCTCTGGCCCCACCACGATGACTTCTACTTCACTCCCAGGCGTAAAGGGGAGATCGGTGATTTCCGCTCGGCTGCCCCTTCGAACCTTTACCTTTCTCCTTATTGCACGTAGGACTTTCGCTCTTTCCATTTTCTTATCTCCTCTTTTGATTCTGAACTATCGGGTTTCCATTCTTTTAACAGAGATTTTACTTAAACTCCTAGCATCCGGCAACAGCGAAGCTGAATATTTTCCGAGGCTGGTTGCTTTGCAATCGATGAAGATACAAGAATCTAATCTACGACCTTCACGGTGATGAGGTTGGTGGTACCGACCTTATGCAGGGGAACGCCGGCGGTGATCACCGCCAGATCCCCTTTCTTCACGAGACCCAGTCCTAGAGCCTTTTTCTGCGCCAATCGGATCAGTTCGTCCGTGCTCTCAAAGGCCCTGGTTTGGACAGGGGAGACTCCCCATACGAGGCAAAGCGTTTTGACCGTTTGCGGGTTCGGGCTGATCGCGATGATCGGTTGGGAAGGGCGGTAGCGTGCAATCATCTGCGCCGTGCTGCCGGAGGTGGTGGGAATGAGAAAGGCCTTCACCTGGAGGTCGCGCGCCAGGGAAATGGCCGCATGGCTGATCGCCTCCGGAACGCTCTTCTTGATGCCCTCCATCTGGAATCTGGGCTGCAGTATCCCCTCCGTTTCCGTGGCGACCTGCACCATCGTCTTCACCGCCTCGATGGGATAACTTCCCGCAGCCGATTCCTCGGAGAGCATCAGCGCATCCGTACCATCCAGGATCGCATTGGCGATGTCGGCCACCTCGGCGTGCGTGGCGCGGGGATTTTGCACCATCGATCTCAGCATCTGGGTGGCCGTGATCACGGGCTTCCCCAGGTGATTCGCCTTGCGGATGATCATCTTCTGGATCGCCGGGATCTTCTCGGGGGGAATTTCCAGTCCTAGATCCCCGCGCGCCACCATGATCCCGTCCACCGCCTCCAGGATCGAGTCGATGTGGTCGAGGGCCTCGTGCTTCTCGATCTTTGCGATAATCGGGATCGCCGCTCCCTTTTTTTTCATCTCGTGCCGGGCCTGGATAATATCCTGGCTGTCGCGGACAAAGGAGAGGGCCACGAAGTCCACCCCCTGCTCGATACCGAAGGCCAGGTCGCGCTTGTCCTGGGAAGTCAATGAGGGGAGGTCCAGGCTGCCCCGGCGAAAATGAATCCCTTTGTGCGAGCTCAGGGTCCCTCCCACGGTGATCCTGCAGGTCACCCCTTCGGAGTTTCTCTTGAGAACTTCCAGCTCGATCTCCCCGTCACCGAGCAGAATGGGATCCCCTTTTTTCACGGATCGGGGGAAATCTTTGTAACTGACGGAGACGATCTGGTGATTGCCCAAGATCTTGCGCGTGGTGAGGGTAAACAGTTTGCCGGTTGGTAACGTCACCCGGTTTCCCTCGATGGGGCCCACCCGGATCTTGGGGCCGGGAAGGTCTTGGAGAAGGGCTACGGGTTTATCAAGTCTCCGGGCGATCCGGCGGATCGTCCGGATGATCCGTTGGTGAGAGGCATAGTTGCCGTGGCTGAAGTTCAGCCGGGCGACGTCCATGCCCGATTGGATGAGCCCCCGGATGACTTTCTCGGATTCGCTTGCAGGTCCGATGGTGCAGACAATTTTGGTCCGACGCATTCTTGTTAATCTACACGAGTGGGGTTAGGAATCAATCCATTCCCTTCGGGATTGCAAATCTCAAATTTCGGTTCAAACAAATTTTTTTGGTTGAAAATGCTTACCGTTACACATGACCTTTGGCCGCAGCCGGATCAGAGCAGTCGCCCACATTTGGAGTGCTTGAGGGCTGCGGATGCTTCGAGTCT
>Ga0209824_10000366_pt1 | contig 29269 bp, 29 predicted proteins | sample VDWuncwatermetaG_FD_184124 | JGI IMG/M metagenome (GOLD analysis project Ga0209824, IMG submission 184124) | Wastewater microbial communities from Netherlands to study Microbial Dark Matter (Phase II) - VDW unchlorinated drinking water (SPAdes)... ...
GGGAAACGCGCTGGGCCGCCGCGTTGAGCGCGCCGGCCGCCAGGAGGAGAGCCGCTAAAAGCCGTCGTTTCATTCCTATAAGTAAGTGTATATGCGCGCGCCCGGAGCGCCCAGGGCCCTCGGGCCAGGGGGGCCTAGGCCCCTCAAATAGGTCTTCCGGCCCCAGTATAATCCGCGTCTCAGCCCGGCGCCAGGGGCGGCCAATGCGAGGGGTTTTCACGGAGGTCCTTGCGGTACAGTTCGAGCAAAGCCTCGGCGGTGAAATCTTCGGGATCGCGCGCGGCGGCCTTCGGCGCGCGAGCGACTGCGGCGCGCAGACGGTCCCCGAGGAGGCGGACGCGGGATTCGGCCTCGACGAAGAACGGATTTGTCAGCCCGGCCGCGACGGAGTCCTGCCGCGCCTTTCCCACCGGGCTGTTCAGCGCGACGGAGGCTTCGATCAGCTCGCGGCGCACGGCGGCAAGCCGTTCACGCTCAACGGCGATTTCCACCGGCTTGGCGGCGTTGTTGAGCTCGGCGCGGACCAGGGCGAGGCGGCGCGGATCCTCGCGGTGCTCGGAGATGAAGTGGTCGATCACCTTGTTCCAGTCCACGGCTTCGGCGGAGCGATCATCCAATATCTTGAGGGCGTCTTCGACGCGCGCGAGGCGCTCTCGGAAGGCGCGCGCCGGGTCCGCCGCTTCCGCGGGGGAAAAGGTCCTCGCGTAGTAGCCGCCGGCGAGGTGCATCTCGCGGTAGTACTGCTCGGGGTCCTCGAGCCAGCGCCACATATGAGCGTCGTTCGGCACCGCTCCCAGCTCGGCCGCGATCAGCCAGCCGGTGATGCCCGCGGTGAGCTCGTCGCCGCGCCAGCGGTCCCAGGCGAAATCCACGCCCGCCGTCTCGGCCCGCGCCGCCCCGAGCGCGTGCCCGAGCAGCTCGTGGCCGAGCGTCGCGGGCAGGTCCCGGAGCAGGAAGGCCGTGTCGGTTTTTAGGTAATCGCGATTGAGCTTCACCCATGCCCCGCCGGTTCCATGCGTGGAGGTGCCGCCGTAGCCGAGCAGGAATTTTCGGCCGCCTCGTTCGGCGACGAGGCTGTGATCCATCTCCGCGAAGGAGACCTTCACCGTCGCGCCGAGCCGGACGAGCTCTTCGGCGAGCTCGCGGGCGGACGGGCTCTCGAGGAGGCGCCGCAGGGCCATGTCGAGCGCCTCGCGCGCGAGCGCGTCGCCGCCGTCGTCGAGGACGAGGCGGGCGCGCAGGCGCGCGGCGAGCGGGTCGGCCGGGGAGACGGGCCCGGGCAGGAGCACGCCGGCGGGCTCGGGGATCTTCGCGAAATCCTCGTCGCTGAGCTCGGGCGACAGCGAGCGCAGGAACCAGCGATCCTCGAGGGACATCAAGGACGAGCGCAGCGCGGCCAGCGACCGCGCCTCGGCGCTGTCGGCGGGCGTGGCGCGGCCTTCCCGCGCGGCGGCGCGCAGGGCGTCGAGACGGGCGGACACGCGGGCTTTCACGAGGCGCGTGCCTTCGTCGAAAAGCACGGGCTCGTCGGGCCCGGAGGCGCCGATCGGCTGAACCTTCACGAGGCGGTCCCCCACGATCACGTACGGCCCGTCCGGCGCGGCCAGCAGGTCGCCGATCTCCGGGTCCGACAGGCGCGCGCCGCCGACCGAGAAAGGCTCGGTCGAAACGAGAGGAATCGCCGCGGAGGCGGGTGCCGTCAGAAGGAGAAGCAGCGTCCAAGCGCTCATAGCGCGATCCTATCCAAAGGAGGTGAAGTACGATAGGGTCCTAGGACCCCTTTGGGGCGGTCCAAGGGTCCCGGGTGATTTCGTAGAATACCGCCGTGGCGACCCTTATCCTGAATGCCTCCGAAATCCTGACCATGGCGGGCCCCGACGGGCCGCGCGCGGGCACGGACAAGGCGACCCTCGGCCTGCTGCGCGACGGCGCCGTGCTTGTAGAAAAGGGGCGCATCGTCGCCGCCGGGCCCAAGGGCGCCGTCCTCTCGGACCCGCTCGCCAAGGGCGCCAAGATCCTGAGCGCGGAAGGCCGCGTGCTGATGCCCGGCTTCGTCGACGCGCACACGCATCCTGTCTTCGCCGCGCCGCGCCTCGACGACTTCGAGGCCCGCGTCGCCGGCAAGACCTATGCCGAGATCGCCGCGAAGGGCGGCGGCATCCTGCATACGGTCAACGGCGTGCGGGGCGCTAAGGAGGCGGACCTGACCGCCGGCCTGCGCATGCGCGCCCTCGATTTCCTTTCCTGCGGCACGACGACGATCGAGGCCAAGTCCGGCTACGGCCTCGATCTCGACAACGAGCTCAAGCTTCTGCGCGTGATGCGCACCGTGTCCGGACGGGGGCCGCTTGAGATCGTGCCGACCTTCCTGGGCGCGCACGCCGTCCCGCCCGAGCTCAAGGGCAAGAAGGACGAGTTCGTCGAGCGAATCTGCGAAACGATGATCCCGCGCGTCGCCGAGGAGAAGCTCGCGGCGTTCGTGGACCTGTTCTGCGAGCAAGGTTATTTCGACCTGGACGATCTGCGCAGGATCGCGGCCGCCGGCGCGAAAGCCGGGCTCAAGCTCAAGGTCCACGCCGAGCAGCTCTCGCGCATGGAAAGCCTCGGCGCCGCGGTCAAGCTCGGCGCCGTCACGGCCGACCACCTCGACTGCGTCGTCGAAGAGGACATCCCCGCGCTCGCGAACTCCGGGACCGTGGCCTGCCTCGTGCCCGGCTCGAACTACTTCCTGGGCAAGCCCTACCCGCCCGCGCGCCGCCTGCTCGACCGCGGCGCGGCCGTCGCCCTCGCCACCGATTTCAATCCGGGCACCTGCCCGTGCTTCGACATGCGCATGATCGTCTCGATCGCGTGCACGCAGATGAAGATGAGCCCCGCGGAGGCGCTCGTGTCCGCGACGATCAACGGGGCGCACGCTTTGGGCCTCGGGGCGACGCACGGCTCCCTGGAGGCCGGCAAAATGGCTGATATCGCCTGCTTCGACGCCGAGGACCACCGCGAGCTCGCCTACTGGTTCGGCGCGCCCAAGACGCGCTGGGTCATGAAGCGCGGCGAGATCGCCTGGAAGGCGAATTGAAAGTTTTGCTCTTCGACATCGACGGCACCTTGATCCGCGGCGGCGGCGCGGGGCGCAAGGCATTAAATCGCGCTGCATTGAAGCTCTACGGCAAGAAAAACGCGTGCTCGGAATTATCGTTGGCCGGACGAACGGATCTCTATAATTTCGGCCAGACCTACCGATTCGCCACGGGCAAAAAACCGACCCGCGCGGCCGTCGAACGTCTCCATCAGGAGTACCTCCATTTTTTGCCGTTCTATGTTAAGTCGGCGATTCGCAGTCGGACCTATCATATCCCGCCGGGTCTGAGGGTCCTCCTTAAACATCTGAGCCGGGATAAGCGCGTCCTCCTCGGTTTGGGAACGGGCAACATGGAAAAGGGCGCCCGCATCAAGCTCGAGCCCTCCGGCTTCAACGCTTACTTCTTGTTCGGGGGGTACGGTTCCGACGCTTTCCATCGCCATGCCTTGTTGAAAAAAGCGGTTGTGCGCGCCAAGAAATTGGCGCATGCCAGCTTTACGGCAAAAGATGTATACGTAATCGGGGATACCCCTTTCGACGTGATCGCGGGCAAGAAGGCGGGCTACAAGACGGTGGCCGTCGGCACCGGATACGCCGAGTGGAAGGAGCTGGCGGCATCGAAGCCCGACCACCTCGCGAAAGACTTCAGGAATATAAAAACATGGCTGAACTGGTTCGAGTTGAACTGACCGACGCGGCGTCCGCGTCCGCCGTCGCCGCCCGCTGCGCCGCCGCGGCGGGCGCCGCCGCGCTTGCGTCTCACGCCCGCGCCAGAATCCTGCTCAAGGCCGCCGAGGCCCTCGAGGCCCAGGCCGAGGATTTCGCCCGCCTGATATGCGCCGAGGTCGGCAAGCCCCTCAAGGAAGCCCGCCGCGAGTCCGCGCGCGGCGCCTTCACCTTGCGCTGGGCCGGCGAAGAGGCCCGCCGCGTCGTCGGCGAGGTTTTGCCGCTTGATCTCGACGCGAACTCCGAGGGCCGCTACGCGCTGGTCAAGCGCGTGCCGCGCGGGCCGGCGATGTTCATTACCCCATTTAATTTCCCGCTCAATCTCGTCGCGCACAAGGTCGCGCCCGCTATCGCGGTCGGCCTGCCCTTCGTGCTTAAGCCCGACCCGCGCTGCCCGAAGACCGCGGAAAAGCTCATCGGCCTCCTCGTCAACGCCGGCTGGCCCGCCGAGGCCGCGATCGTCGTCGGAGGCCCGCTTCCGGCCGCGGAGGCCCTCGTCCGCGACGAGCGGTTCAAGATCTTCTCCTTCACCGGCTCGACCGCGGTGGGCTGGAAGCTTAAATCCCTCGCCGTGAAGGCGCACAGCTGCCTCGAGCTCGGCGGCAACGCCGCGGTGTTCGTCGGCCGCGACGCCGACCTGGCCTGGGCCGCCGCGCGCTGCGCCTGGGGCGCGTTCTGCTACTCCGGTCAGACCTGCATCTCGGTCCAGCGCATTTACGTCGAGCAGGAGGTCCATGCCGAGTTCCGCCGCCTGCTCGTCGAAAACATCAAAATCCTCGTCATCGGCGACCCGGCCGACGAAAACACCGACATTGGTCCCCTGATCGACGAGAAGTCCGCGCTGCGCGTCGAGGAGTGGCTCAAGGAGGCCGTCGGCAAGGGCGCCAAGCTCTGGATGGGAGGCCCGCGCAACGGCCTCCTCATTCCGCCCTCGCTGCTCGAAGGCGTCGCCCCCGACTGCCGCCTGTCCTGCGAGGAGGCCTTCGGCCCCATCGCGACCTTGGACGCCGTCACCAGCCGCGAGGACGCCCTCGAGCGCATGTCGAATTCGCGTTACGGGCTCCAGGCCGGCATCTTCACCAACGACCTCGCTTTCATTCATAAGGCCTTCGAGCGCCTCCCCGTCGGCGGCCTCATCGTCAACGACATCCCGACCTTCCGTTCCGACGCCATGCCCTACGGCGGCGTGAAAGACTCCGGCGTCGGCCGAGAAGGCGTCCGCTACGCCATGGAAGATTTCACGGAACCGAAGACCCTGGTGATCAAATCTTAGATGGTGTCAGGCCTACCACTATTTTCACTTTGCGATGCAAAGTGAAAATAGTGGTAGGCCTGACACCAAAGGAGCTCATATGAAGCTTGTGGAATGCGTGCCGAATTTTTCGGAAGGGCGGGATAAGGGCAAGGTGCAGAAGGTGGTGGACGCGGCGAAGTCGGCGGGGGTGACGATCCTCGATGTGGAGACGGACGCGGACCATCACCGGTGCGTTCTGTCTTTTGTGGGAGCGCCGGACGCGTGCGTGGAGGCGTGTTTTCGTGTGGCGAAGACGGCCATGGAGCTCATTGATCTGAATGCGCACAAGGGCGAGCACCCGCGCATGGGGGCGGTCGATGTGATCCCGTTCATCCCGGTCGCGGGTGTGACGATCGAGGACTGCGTGAAGCTGGCGGAGAAGCTGGCGGCGCGGATCGGCGGCGAGCTGAAAATTCCGACCTACCTTTATGACCACGCCGCCAAGCGCCCCGAGCGCAAGGACCTGGCCGCTGTGCGGAAGGGGCAGTTCGAAGGCCTCAAAGAACTTATCGGCAAGGACGAGGCCCGGACTCCTGATTTCGGCCCCAACGCCATTCACCCCACCGCCGGCGCCGTCGCGGTGGGAGCACGTCAGCAGATCGTGAACTTTAATCTTAATCTCGACACGCATGACATGAACGCGGGCAAGGACATAGCCAAAAGGGTTCGCGCCTCCGGCGGCGGCCTTCCCGCCGTTCGCGGCAAGGAGATCGATCTCGCGGCGCGCAAGCAGGTGCAGATCTCGACCGTCCTGACCGACTATAAAAAGAGCTCGATGGCGAAGGTGCTCGCGACGACGATGGCGCTGGCCGACGAACACAAGGCCAGGATCAAGAGCACCGAGATCGTGGGCCTTCTGCCGCGCCAGGCGCTCGTCGATTTCGCGATCGAGACTTTGCAGCTCGAGAACTTTCACCCCGAGATCCAGATTCTGGAGAACCGCCTCGAGGCGGTCGGCGCGCTCGGCGGCGGGGGAGACTGGATGTCGGCGGGACGTCTTGTCGCGGAGGCCATGTCGAACACCGACGCCACACCGGGCGGCGGCTCCGCGGCTGCGATCTCGGGCGCGATGGGCTGCGGACTCGGCGAGATGGCGATCGGCATCACGCTCAAGTCGAAAAAACTCGACGAGGCCAAGCGCGGGCCGCTGACGTCCGCGCACAAGGCCTTGGGCGAGCTGCGCGCGACCTTCGACAAGCTCGCGGCTGATGACGCCGCGGCGTTCGACCGGTTCATGGATGCGATGTCCTTGCCCAAGGACGACGCGTCCCGCCCGGGGAAGATGCAGGCGGCGCTGATGCACGCGGCGGAGGTTCCCTTGAAAACGGCGCAGATGGCGGCCGGGGCCCTCGCGGTCGCCAAGCAGGCGGCGCCGCTCGCCGGCGCGGCGGTGGCCTCGGATATCAATTGCGCGATTCATCTGCTTCGGGCCGCGGCGCAGTGCGCGGCGGAGAACGTGCGCATCAATTTGGGCGGCATCAAGGACGCGGGGGCGTCCGCGGAGCTCGGCGCGCGCCTCGAGAAGACCTTGGCGGCCTGCGCGTAGCATGTTCGACTACACGCGGCTCATGGCGGATTACGCCAGCTACCACCTCACCCCGGGCAATCAGCGCTCCCATGCCATTGGCATACCCCTGATCGTGTTCGCGGTCGTGAAGTGGACGCAGATCGGCTCGCCCTTTCCGCTTGCGGCGCTGGCGCTTCCGGTCTATTTCCTTTGGAATCGCCGTGTCGGCTGGATCATGACCGGATTCATCGCGGCCTGCGCGGCCGCGGGGGTTTTCTTGCCCATGTGGGCGGCGCACGCGGCGTTCGTGGTCGGCTGGGTCTTCCAGATCTACGGGCATAAGGCGCATGAGAAAAACAGCCCGGCCCTGCTCGACAACCTGACGCACGCGCTGATCGGTCCGGCCTTCGTCGCGGAGAAGCTGGCCGGCATGAGATGACGCCCGAGATCCGACGGGCGGATTCAGCCGACTGGCCCGAGATCGCCCGCTTGTGCGAGGACACCGGCCGGCAGGGAGATCCCGTCGACGACGCCGAGCGCGGCCCCTTTGGCGAGCATTGGATCGGACCTTACCGGGAGCTTCGGCCGGACTGGACCTTCGTCGCGGTCCTCAACGGGAAGATCACCGGCTACCTGACCGGCTGCCCCGATACCTTGTCGTTCGAGAAGGAGCGCCGGCGAGTCTTTAATCCGGGGCCTGACTCGCGCGAGCTTTTCACGCTCGAGACGCGGCTTAAGATGTGGGCCGAGTACCCGGCGCACATCCACATGAACGTCGCCCCGGGCCTGCGCCGCTCCGGCGCTGGCCGCGCGATGCTCGACGCTTACTTCGCCGCGCTGCGAAAAGCGGGTGTCGCCTCGCTTCACGTGGTGTGCGGGCCGAACGCGCGGCCGTTTTGGGAGCACGTCGGCTTCCGTGAATACGCGACGGTGGAAGCGGCTCCTGGCGTGGTCGTCAGTGCGCTGGCGTTAAAGATTTCTTAAGCAAGGGCGGCGCGAGGAAAGTGGTGACGATCACCATCGCGACGACCGCGGCGTACAGCCCCGGCTTTACGATGCCCGCCGTGAGGCCGATCTGAGCGAAGATGAGTCCGACTTCTCCCCGGGGGATCATGCCGAAACCGATCGCCCAGCGGTTGAGCTCCTTCTCACGCACGGCCAGCGCGCTGACGATCTTGCCCAGGACGGCCGCGAGGATGAGCAGGGCGGCGAGCCCTAGCACCGCGCGGTTCTCGGCGGTAGAGGGATTGAACACCGATAGGTCGACCTTCGCGCCCACCATGACGAAGAAAATGGGCGCAAAAATGTCGACGACGGGCCGGATGGTCTCGTCGATATCCTCCTTCTTATCGGTACGGGCGAGCAGGATGCCGGCCGTGAAGGCGCCGACGATCATCGCCGTTCCGAGCGCGTGGGCCGTGAGCGCCATCGCGAAGGCGAAGCAGACAGCCGCTCCGACAAGGACTCCCCGCACGCGCATCCGATGGACGATCTTCACGAGCGCGTTCGACAGATGCGGCCCGAGCCACAGCGCGGCGGTCAGAAAGCCGGCCGAGAGCAATATGGTCTTGATCACCCCGATCCACTGAAGGGAGCCCGAGACGGCGATGCCCTGAACCGCGGAGAGGATGATGATGCCGAGCACGTCGTCGATGACGGCGGCTCCCAGCACGATCTGCGCTTCGGGCAGATGGAGCTTGCCCATGTCGGAGAGCACGCGGGCGGTGATGCCGACGCTGGTGGCCGTCAGCGCGGCGCCCACGAAGACGCACTCCATGGCGGGGCGGCCGAGAGCCGTCATCAGCCCCCAGCCCAGGAAGAACGGGACGACGACGCCGATGGCGGCGACGGCCGAGGCCGTCGGCCCCGCCTTCATCAGCTGGCCCAGGTCGCTGTGGATGCCCGTCTCGAACAGGAGAAGGATAACGCCGATCTCCGACATCAAGGCGAGCGTCGGGTCGTTGAGATGGAAGAAGGTGAAAACTCCGGTGCCGAGGATGACGCCGCCGATCAGCTCGCCGAGAACCGCGGGCTGGCCCAGGCGCTCGGCCAGCTCCCCGAACAGCTTGGCGCTGAGGATGATGGCGAGCAGTTCGGCGAGGAATCGGACGATGTCGTGATCGTGCATATGGAGTGGAACTATAAGGGAAAAATCGCCCCGCCACAAGGTCGCGGGGCGATTTGCCGGCGGCGGAGGCTCGGCTTAGGCCGTGACCTTCGTTTTGAGCCGGTCGCGCAGCGCCTCGAGCTGCTTCGTCAGCTCCTTGGGAAGCTTCGCGTCGAACTGATCGAAAAAGCTCTTTACTCCGGCGAGCTCGGCGCTCCACTCCTCGGGCTTGACTTCGAGAAGCTGGTCGATCGCGCCGGGCTTGAGCTCCAGAGCGGACAGGTCAAGGGCGTCCTTCGTCGGCAGGTACCCGATCGGGGTCATGACGGCCTTGCCCTCGCCGCGCGCGCGGGCGAGGATCCATTCGAGCACGCGCAGGTTTTCGCCGTAGCCGGGCCACAGGAACTTGCCGTTGGTGTCCTTGCGGAACCAGTTGACGTGGAAGATCTTCGGCGGCTTGGGGATCTTCGCGCCCATGTCGAGCCAGTGCGCGAAGTATTCGCCCATGTTGTAGCCGCAGAACGGAAGCATCGCCATCGGGTCGCGGCGGACCTCTCCGACGGTCCCCGTCGCGGCGGCGGTGCGCTCGGAGGCGACCGTGGCCCCGACATAGACGCCGTGGTTCCAGTCGAGCGATTCGAATACCAGCGGGGCGAGCCGCTCGCGGCGCCCGCCGAAAATGACGGCTGAGATCGGAACGCCCTTGGGGTCTTCCCAGTTAGGGGCGATCGACGGGCACTGCCCGGCGGGCGCCGTGAAGCGGCTGTTCGGGTGGGCGCCCAGCAGGGGCTTGCCGTCTTTGTCCTTGAAATCCGGCTTCCAGGGCTTGCCTTCCCAGTTGGTGCCCGAGGCGGGGGGCGCGCCCTCGCCGTCCTCCCACCACACGCTCAGATCGTCGCCGAGGAGAACGTTGGTGAAGATGGTGTTCTTCTGGACGGTCTTGATCGCGTTGGGATTGGACTTCGAGTTGGTGCCGACCGCGACGCCGAAGAAGCCGGCCTCGGGGTTGCAGGCCCATAGGCGCCCATCGGGGCCGACGCGCAGCCAGGCGATGTCGTCGCCGACGGTCCAGATCTTATAGCCCTTGCCCTTGAGGCCTTCCGGCGGGATGAGCATGGCCAAATTCGTCTTGCCGCAGGCCGAGGGGAAGGCGGCGACCACGTACTCGGTCTTGCCGTTCTGCTCGACGCCGAGGATGAGCATGTGCTCGGCGAGCCAGCCTTCCTTGCGCGCCTGCCAGGACGCGATGCGCAGTGCCAGGCATTTCTTGCCGAGGAGGGCGTTGCCGCCGTAGGCGGAGCCGACGGACCAAATCGTGTTGTCCTCCGGGAAATGCAGGATCATTCGCTTGTTGACGTCGAGGTCGGCCTTGGAGTGCAGGCATTTCACGAAATCGCCGTCCGTGCCGAGCTGCTCCAAGACGGGAGTCCCGATGCGGGTCATGATGCGCATGTTCAGCACGACATAGATCGAATCGGTCAGCTCGACGCCGATCTTGGAGAACGGGGAGCCGACGGGGCCCATGGAGAAGGGGATGACGTAGAGCGTGTGTCCGACCATCGAGCCTTTCAGGATCTCGCGGGCCTTCTGGTAGCCCTCCTCGGGCGACATCCAGTTGTTGGTCGGGCCGACCGCTTCCTTGTCCTTGGTGCAGATGTAGGTCAGGTGCTCGGTGCGGGCGACGTCGTTGGCCTTGGAACGGCTATAGAAGGAACCGGGGAACTTCTCCGCGTCGAGCGGGATCAGCTGGCCGCGGGCGACGCCGCGCTTCTCGAGGCGTTTCTTTTCGGCCTCGGAGCCGTCCACCCAGACGATGGCGTCCGGAGTGCAGATCTTGGCGACTTCATCGACCCAGGCTTTGAGCTTGGCGTGTTTGATGTTGACCATAGCTCATTCTAGCACGACGGCCAGGGGGCGGAATTGACCTATATCAACCCGATCCGGGGGGGTGTGCCGATTTGAGTTTTCCTTGAGGGGCGCCGGGGCCGCCTCTCGGCTACACTATGCCCATGAGGACCCAAGCGATGCTCGCATTGGCCGTGGCCGTGTCGGCGGGTTGCGTGCGGGCGTCCAAGACCACGGCGAGCGGGGCGCCGGCCCTGAGCGCCGAAAGCCGCATGGAACTGGCGGAGCGCGTGTCGGCGGGTTGGGCGGAGTCGCCCCGCCTGGCGGCGAAGCTCATGATCGATCGCTACGGGGTTCCGGACGAGGTCGGCTCGAGCCGAATGATCTGGCACGCCAGCGGCCCCTGGAAGCGCACCGTCGTCCGCGACCTGCCCCGGCTATATTCGGGCTCGCGGGACGCCGACCTCGGCGTCATCGAGCAGACCGTCGCCTACGACCTGTCGCCGGGGGACGTCGAGCGCCTGGTTCCTTTCAGCCGGCGCCTTTCCTTCGATCCGGCCCGCATGGAGATGTCGAGCCGGGCGGACCGCGAAGAGGTTAATTTTCTGCGCCTGAATCTGGCCGACGACGTCCTGCAAGGCCGAATCGGCGTTCCCGAAGCCAAGGAGACCTTCGATCGGGTTCTCTCGCTCGATGCCGCGGGCAAGACCACGCGCTACCTGCAGGGGCTGAGCTTCGGGCCCGGGCGAGCTAAGACGCCTTGAGGCGCCGCCTCACCAGGGAGGCGCGCAGGGCGTCGCGGTCGAGGGGGGCGAGGACCTTCTGGGCGAGGAGGTCGAGGTGAGCCGGCTGGGTGGACAGGGTCAGCTCGTTGACGACCGCTAGGTTCGGGCCGAGCCGCCAGCCGAGCGAGAGCCCCAGGCGCAGGCGCGAGAGGTGGTGCTGGCTTTCCTCGAACGGGATCAGCCGCGCCGCCTCGAGCAAGGCCAGGGAGCGATGGATTTCGTCCTCGAGGCGGACCTTGTAGGCGCCCTTCGACAGAGTTTCTCGCGCCTCCATTTCACGCGCGACGACCACGGCGACCGCTTTTTCGAGGGCGCTCAGAATCTCGCCCTCGGTCCGGCCGAAGCCGGTCGCGTTCGAGAGCTGAAAAAAATCGCCCACGACCTTGGTCCCCTCGCCGTGCAAGCCGCGAGCGATGAGGCCCGCCCGGCCCAAGCCCTCGATAACCCGGTCGAGCGCGCCCGTCATCGTCAGAGCCGGAAGGTGGACGAGGCAGGAGGCGCGCAGGCCGGTGCCAATGTTGCTCGGGCACGCGGTGAGGTAGCCGAGGTCGTCCCGGAACGCGAAATCCAGCACCGAGGAGAGGCGGTCGTCGAGGCGGTCCACGGCCGCGTGCGCGGCGGCCAGCTGCTGGCCCGGCAGCAAGGCGGCCAGGCGGAAGTGATCCTCTTCGTTGACCATGACGACGATCGTCTCGTCGTCGCCGACGACGACGCCGCGCGAGGCGGGGTGGGCGGCCAGGAGAGGGCTCGCGAGATGGCGCTCGACGAGGAACTCCCGGTCGGTCGCGTCCAGATCGCCCATTTTGAAGAACGCCGCGTTTTTGATGCCCGCGAGCTTGATCGCGTTGAAGGCGTGGTCGAGCGTCTTCTTGAGCGTGTGCGGGCCGATGTGGCCGGGAAAGGGTCCGCGCAGGTTGCGCGCCAGGCGCACGCGCGAGGACAGGACGACCTCGTGCGACGGGCCCGCGGCCTCGGCCCAGGCGGTCTTGAAGCGCAGCATGTTGTGCAGCTGCACCCGCTACCTCCGTCCCGGGGTCTTGCCCCGGTGCTGATAGGCGCCGGCGTGCACGCGCGGCAGAAGGTCCTTCACCTGCGGCAGGAAGTGCTCGTAGCAGCTGGGGCAGCCGAAGCGTCCGCTCTCCTTGAAATTCGCGAAGGAGGTTCGGCAGTTGGGGCACCGGGCGGGTTGATGCCGAACGCGCGCGCCCAGCGTTCCGATGGCCGCGGCGAGGGCGTCGAGTTCCGCCTTGGCGTGCAGCCCCTCCGCGCAGGGCGCGCAGAGAGCCGCTTTTTTCACGTGGTTGTTCATCACGGTCTGGACGAGCACCGAGGCTTCCCGCGTCCCGCAGTTCTGGCAAACCATCGGTTTAATTATAAGATACTCCCCATGGACGCCGCCTCCTCCGTCATCACGCGCTTCATCGACACCGACCCGCAGCAGGCGGCGCTCGCCCTCGAGTCTCTGTCTCCGCGCGGCGCCGCGTCCGTCGTGCGCGCCTTGCCGCCCGACACGGCGGCGCGGCTGCTCGCGCGCGTGCACCCGCAGTCGGAGGCCGCGATCTACGAGTTCCTGGTCCCGGAGCCCGCCGCGACCCTCCTCGGCCTCGCCGAAGCCGACGACGCGGCCGACGCCTTCCGCGCGCTGACCGACGAGTCGCGCCGCACCTTGCTCGCCTCCCTGTCTCCGGAGCGCCGCCGCGAGCTCGAGGAGCGCCTCTCCTATCCCGACCACAGCGCGGGGCAGATCATGCGCACCGACGTCGTCGCCTTTTCCAAGGACGCGCACGTGCGCGACGTGGTCACGCGCCTGAAGACGATCACGGCGAGCAAGCATCCCCAGAGCTACACCTACGTCGTCGACGATCACCGCCGCCTGCTCGGCGTGCTCAACATGCGCGACCTCCTGCTCGCCGAGGACGACGCGCGCGTGGAGACCATCATGCGCGCGGACGTGGTCTCCGTGCCCGCCCACATCGACCGCGAGGAGCTCATCGCAGAGCCGAAGTTGAAAGGCTACCTCTCGATTCCCGTGGTCGACGCCCAGGGCCGCCTTCTCGGCGCCGTGCGCACCTCGGACCTTCTTGAATCCTCCCAGGAGGAAGCGACCGAAGACCTTCAGCGCCTGTTCGGCGCCAGCGCTGAAGAGCGCGCCTTCTCTCCGATGCTCTTCAAGGTGCGCCAGCGGCTGCCCTGGCTCACCGTCAACCTCGGCACCGCTTTTCTGGCCTCGGCCGTCGTCGCGATGTTCCAGGACCTGATCGGCCGGATCGCGGTGCTGGCGGTTTTCCTGCCCATTGTCGCCGGACAGGGCGGCAACGCGGGCGTGCAGTCCCTTTCCGTTGTTCTTCGCGGACTCGTCATCGGGGAGGTGCGCCTGCGCGACGCGATGCGCCTGACCATGCTCGAGGTCTCCGTCGGCCTGGTCAACGGCCTCGTCATCGGCGTCGTCACCGCCTTCGGAGCCTGGTTCTGGAACGGCAACCCCTGGATGGGCCTCGTCCTCGGCCTCGCGATGGTCGTGAACCTGATCGCCGCAGGCCTCGCGGGCGCCGTGATTCCGCTGGGCATGAAGCGCCTCGGCTTCGACCCCGCGCAGTCCTCGGGAATCTTTTTGACGACGGTGACCGACGTCGTCGGCTTCTTCGCCTTCCTCGGCTTCGCGACCCTGTTCCAGTCGCATCTTTTGCCGCGGTGATCCTTCCCGGGTTGAGCCGGCCCGTCGGCACGATCTGGTGCATCGGGCGCAACTACGCCGAGCACGCCAGGGAGCTGGGCAACGAGGTTCCCGCCGCGCCCGTCGTATTCCTGAAGCCCGCTTCGTCCTTGCTCCTTGATGGCGGCGTCTTGCGGCTGCCGCCCGACAGCAAACGAATCGATCATGAGGTCGAGCTCGTCGTCGCCGCGGGCGATAGCCTGAGGATGGCCGTCGGCATCGACTTCACCGCGCGCGATCTTCAGGAGGAGGCCAAGAAAAAGGGCCTGCCCTGGACCTCCGCCAAGGGTCGGCCCGGCTTCGCCGCGGTCGGAAACTTCGTTCCGCTGGCGCTGCCGTCGGAGCTCGAGCTATCCGTGGGCGGCCAGGTTCGCCAGCGCGGAAGCACCGGAGACATGATCCTCTCGGTCGAAATGATCATCGAGCATCTCGACCGCACCTACGGCCTCGCCGAAGGCGACCTGATTTTCACCGGCACTCCGGCCGGCGTGGCTCCCGTCGCGGCGGGGGCGACAATCGAGGCGATGTTGAACGGCGGCGACAGCCGCCTGCGTTTGACCGTCGCAGGTTAAAAAATCGTTATTTTATAATCAGTTTTAGTATGGGCCCCGGGCCCTTCCTTGTGGGACTTTAGGCTCTGTCGCGCGGCGCCCACGCGGGGCATACTTCAGGGGATGATCGTCATTCGATTCGTCGCCGCAATCCTGCTGCTCTCGGCCCCATGGGCGCGGGCGCAGCGAGTGGCGCTCCCCGCGGGTGGCATCGGCAGGGCCGGCGCGGCTTCGCCGATTCCCCAACTGTCCTCGCCGCCGGTTCTAACCCCGGCCGCCTTGATCGCGCCGTCGCTCGCGGCAGTAACGGCTCCCGCGGCTCCCGCGGCCCCCGCGCCGCTAAAGCTTGCGTCCGTCGGCGCCGCGATCGCGCAATTCTCCGCGATCGATCTTAAGTCCGCTCCCGCCGCCGAGATTCGCGGCGGCGCGGACGCCTTGATGGCCCGCGCGCTCGGCGCGGAAGTCGAAATTTCTCCAGCGCTGCCCCTTGGCTCCCTGTCGGCCGCCAGCGTGCCGCTGCCGCCGTCCGCGCCCGAGGCCGCGCGGCCTCCGGCCTCGGGCCCGCGCGTGCACCTTCTTTCCAAGCCTCTGCACGAGACGGTCGAGCTCGGGCCCCTCGCGCGCGCTTTACATTACATACTGGAAACCGCCATGCAGTTCGTCAAGGCCGCCCTCGCGTGGCAGGCGACGGGCTCGCCCGCCGCGGGACTGGCGCTCCTTGCCATCGAGCTGGTCAAGATGCCGCCGATGATCACGGCCCAGAGCCTCGCCGATCTGGGCCTGCGTTATTGGTGGCGCAAGCTTTCCACTCTGCGCCGCCTGGCCGATACGCCGGGCGTGACTCGCATCCGCGTGCTCACGACGGGCGAAGCCCATTTCTCGGGCATACTCGCCAGGCGCCAGGAGAACACCGGGCTTGTGTTCATGGACTCGGCCGTCCCGCTGCCCGCCGAGATTCCCGGCTTCGGCGCGCCGATACCGGTGGCGGACCTCTCCGACCGGCGCGTGCGCCTCGTGCTCACGCACGACGGCGTTTCGGAGATGGTCTTCTGGACTCCGACCTTGGCGGAGCTGCTCTCCGGCGCGCCTATTCCCGCCGGGATCGCCGCGGCGTGGCGCGCGCGGCTCGACGCCGACAAGAAGGATAAGACGCCCCTGCAGCGGGTCTTCGATTTCAAGAAGGCTAAGGACCTGAGCGTCGAAGCTCATTTGTCCGACGGCAAGGGCGGAGAGGACTCTCTTGGCGCGATCGCGTTCGGCAGCTCGGTCAAGCGCCTGGTCGGGCTCGGGCGGCTCGACCGGGTGGGGGCGCTGTTCGGCCGTGTTCCCGCCGGTCGCGCGATCGCGCTCTCGGACACCGCGGTCGAGCGCGGCGGGGAAAAGGCGGTGAACGGAGCGCTTCGCCGCGCGTGGCGGCGCCTGACCGGCGCGCTCATCGTTCGCTAGGCGAGCGGAGCGCCGCCGCGGGGACGCCGGTTCGCGACGGTCAGCCACTCGTATATTCCGGCGGCGAGGGCGCCGAAGGCGATGTGCGAGAAAAGGGTGATCCAGCCGCGCGAAACCGCGAACCATGGGAAGAGGCTCGTGAACAGGTAGTAGTTGACCCCGTACAGCAGCGCGCCGAAGACCGCGCCGATCGTGATCGCCTTCTCCGCGCGCATGCCGTGTATGATCGCGGCCAGGACGCGGGCGTAGATCAAGGACAGGATCATGTGGACGCCGGCCGCGGCGAGAAAAACGATCGCGGTGAACGATGTCGGCTTCGGCAGGATGGACTCCCCGAGCGCGATCGCCGCGATCTGCCGGACCGCGTCCGTGTTCGCGTCGCCGCTGAACATCGAGACGAACGACGTTTGGATCACGATGAACGCCGCGCCCGCGCCGAGGCCGGCCCACCCCGAGGCGGACCAGTCGAAGCCTTCGTCGGGGGGGAGAGGGACGCCGCGCCGGATCGCAGGCGGCGGGGGGTGAGCGCGAACGCGCGGATGCGGCATAGGCTTCGTCTGGCTCATGGCGCCCTCCCTGCGGCTTCTCGCCATAGTGTGGGGCGGCGGCGGAGGCGGCGCCATCAATTCGCCGTCAAATGCGGCGTCAGGCCAGTTCGATGCCGACCGGGCAGTGGTCGGAGCCCATGGTCTCGGGCTGGATGAAGGCTTTCTTGAGGCGCGGGCGGAGGTTCTTTGAGACGAAGAAGTAGTCGATGCGCCAGCCCACGTTGCGCTCGCGCGCGCGGGACTGCTGGTCCCACCACGAGTAATGCTCGGGACCCGACTCGAACTCGCGGAAGGTGTCGATGAAGCCGTCGGAGAGCAGGCGGTCCATCCACTCGCACTCCTGCGGCAGGAAGCCGGAGATCTTGCGGTTCTCCTTCGGGCGGGCGAGGTCGATCTCCTTGTGGGCGGTGTTCACGTCGCCGCAGATCACGATCTTGTCGTCGCCGCGCTTGCGGTAGCGGGGGATGACATCCTTGAGGAACGCCTCGTAGAAATCCATCTTGAACTTCAGGCGCTCCTCGCGGGCCTTCCCGTTGGGAAAGTAGATATTGAAGAGCGTGATGTCGCCGTGCTTCGTGGCCAGCACCCGGCCCTCGTTGTCGAATTCCTTGAGGCCGAAGCCGCGCTCGACCTTGGCCGGCGCGGATTTGGAGAAGGTGGCCACGCCCGAGTAGCCCTTCTTCTCTCCCCAGTGGAACTCGCCGTGGTAGCCGAGCGGGTTGATCATCTCGGGCGTCAGCTGGTCGGGCTGGGCCTTCGTCTCCTGGAGGCAGACCACGTCCGCCTTCTCGTTGCGGAACCAGTCGGCGAATCCCTTTTTATAGGCCGCGCGGATGCCGTTGACGTTCCAGCTGACGAGCCGCACGGGTTACTTGGCCTTGACGGCTTCGTACACCGGCGTGCCGGAGGAGTTGGCGTAGTCGCGGAAGTGCTTGATGAGGTTCTTCGTGGTCGGGCCGCAGACGCCCTTGCCGATGACGCGGCCGTCGATCTTGACCGCCGCGATGATCTCGGCGCCCGTGCCGGTCAGGAAGACCTCGTCGGCGCTGTACAGGTCGTAGCGCGGGAAGTTGCGCTCGATCACCTTCACGCCGAGTTTTTTCTCGGAGAGCTCCATCGCCACGTTGCGCGTCACGCCCACGAGGATGCCCGCGGAGGTGGGCGGCGTGAAAATCTTGCCGTCCTTGACGTAGAAGATGTTGTCGCCCGAGCACTCGGAGACGTGTCCCGTGGCGTTCAGCAGGATCGCTTCCTGGGCGCCGCCGGCCGTCGCTTCCGCTCTGGCCAGGATGTTGGCCAGGTAGTTCAAGGACTTAACTCCGGGGGTCACCTGATCGAGCCCTTTCTGACGGATCGTCGAGGTGATGACCGTGAGGCCCTTCTCGTAGAACTCCTCGGGGTACAGCTCGATGCGGTCGGCGATGATGAAGAGGGTGGCGCCGTCCTTGCACTTGCGCATGTCGAGGCCGAGGTCTCCGACGCCGCGGGTCACGACGAGGCGGATGTAGGCGTCCTTGAGGCCGTTGAGCCGGACGGTCTCGATGATCGCCTTCTCGATCTCCTTGATCGGCATCGGGAGCTTGAGCAGGATCGCGTTGGCGGACTCGTCGAGGCGCTTGAGGTGATCGTCGAGCCGGAAGATGCGGCCGTTGTAGGCGCGGATGCCTTCGAAGATGCCGTCGCCGTAGAGGACGCCGTGGTCGAATACGGAGATCTTGGCGTCGTCCTTGTCGTAATATTTGCCGTCGATATAAATCTTCATTTATTACTCCCGGCGCTCCGCGGCGCCCGACGGTAAACCTTACTAAATCACGCCCGAATCAGGCATTGATTCAGGACAAAAAGGTGTCAGGTCTGCCGATCGGACATAAGTCGCGTTGCCACTGACGCCGCTGACTTGAGTCCCCTGGATTTGTGCTTCTTTTCGCTTACACTGAAGTTGAGGGTGCAGTACGGCGTGCCCGGCTGAGGAACGATCCAGAGAGGCCGACATCTGCAAAGTCGGCTAAACAGGGGTCTCTAACGACCCAACGATCGAATAATCGACCGCGCAAGCAAGGTAAGCACCCCCAAAGAGGAACGCTCCGGTCCGACGTCTGAACCGGAGCCCTTTTTTGTCCCAGCAGGGTGTCAGGCCTGCCGATTGGCCATTTCTCAATGCAACTTTTCGGGGGGGCAATCGTATGATTAGCATGGGACGAAAGCAAAGGATTCATTTTCCGGGTGCGGTCTATCATGTCTTTACGCGCGGCGTCGATCGAAGGCCGATTTTCATCGACGACGAGGACCGGCGCTCATTTCTGGAGAGGCTGCGTCGTGTCGCAAGCGATGCCGGCGCCCAAATAATTGCCTATTGCCTGATGGGCAATCACTTCCATCTGGCCATCAAGGTCGGCGTCGTTCCGCTCAGCATGATCATGCAAAGGGTGCTCTCGGGGTACTGCATGCACTTCAATCTTCGCCATGAGCGCACGGGGCATCTCTTCGAGGCTCGGCATCATGCCAACATTTGCCTGGACGATAGATACATGCTCGGGCTAATAAATTACATCCATATGAACCCTGTAAGGGCCGGACTTGTGCCTTCGCCTGGAGGCTGGCCATGGTCGAGCTGGGTGCCGGGAGCATCTGTGGATGAGGGGTTCGAGAACTTCGATCCGTGGCCAAAGCCCGCGGACATTGCGAGTTTGATTCGCAACCAGGCGCTCGATCTTCCTAGTCTCGACTCGATCGGGTCGGTCGTGGCCGTCGTGTCGGCCATAGAGCCGACGGTCTTTCGGTCGGGGCTAAGGGAGCCGGCGGTCGTCGCCGCACGGCGAGCATTCGTCCAAGAAGCCGTTCGCCGCGGTCATGCATTAAAATCGGCGGCCGAATGGCTCAATATTTCACAACGGTCAGCCAGCCGCTATACCAAAGAAAGTTGTGTCCGATCGGCAGACCTGACACCAACTGTGGACAAAAGTTAAGCCAGCTTTCCATCCGCCATTCGCAGGAGGCGGTCGGCGGCGGCGGCGGCGGGCTCGTCGTGGGTGACGAGGACGACGGCGGCGTCCTGCTCGCGGGCGACGCGGCGGAAGTCGGCGAAGACGCGGTCGCCGTTGGCGCGGTCGAGGTTGCCGGTGGGTTCGTCGGCTAGGATCACGGAGGGCTTGTTGATCAGGGCGCGGGCGATCGCGGCGCGCTGGCGCTCGCCCCCGGAGGTTTGAGAGGGGAAGCGGTCGCGCAGGGCGCCGATGCCGAGGGACTCGAGCAGGGCGGCCGCTCTCGCCTCCGCGCTCGCGAGAGGTTCGGCCGACAGCCCGTTGACCGCGGCCAGGCGGGCGGGCATTAGGACGTTTTCCAGGATCGTGAACTCCGGGAGCAGCGAGTCGAATTGGAAGACGAAGCCGATGTGCGCGCAGCGCAGCTTCGCGCGCTCGAGCTCGTCGAGGTCGGCGGCGCGGCGGCCGCGCACGGTCAGGTCTCCCGTGTCGGGGTGGTCCATGAGGCCGAGCAAATTAAGCAGGGTGGATTTGCCCGAGCCGCTGGGGCCGAGGATCGCGACGAACTCCCCGGAGGCGACGGTGAAGTCGACGCCGCGCAGGACGGAGACGGCCGAGGGGCCGCGGCCGTAGGTCTTGCTCACGCCTTGGACGACGATCGCGGGGTCAGCCATAGTGGATGGCCTCCACGGGGTCGGCCTTCGCGGCGCGCGAGGCGGGGTAGAGCGTGGCGAGCAAAGAGAGCAGCAGGCCCATGCCGGTGACGGCGGCGACGTCGGCGAGACGCACGTCCACCGGCACGCGCGAGAGATAATAGATGTCGGCGGGAAGCTCGACGATCTTGAAGGTGCCGATGATCCAGCACAGCAGCATGCCGAGGGCGAGGCCCATCAGCACGCCGGAGCCGCCGATGAGGAACCCCTCGACGAGGAAAATGCGGCGGATGAGGCCGGGCCCCGCGCCCATCGCCTTGAGCAGGCCGATGTCGCGGGTTTTTTCCACGGAACGGAGAATTAACGTCGAGGCGATCCCGAGCGAGGCCACGAGCGTGATCAGGGTCAGGATGATGAACATCACCGCCTTCTCGAGCTTGAGGGCGGCGAACAGGGTCTGATTCATCTGCGCGTAGGTGCGCACGAGCTTGGCGAAGCCGAGGACGCCTCGAAGACGGTGGGCGGCGGCGTCCGCATGCCGGAGGTCCTTGAGCTTCACGCCGACCCCGGAGGCGCCGGCGTCCACGCCGAGGAATTTCGCGGCGGCCGGAAGCCCGGTCCACGCCGACGCGCTATCGTACTCGTAGTAGCCGGTCTTGAGCGTGCCGGCGACGCGGAACTTCTGCATTTTCGGCAGAAGCCCGAGGGGGGTCGCGACGCTTTTAGGCGAAACGAGCACGACCTCGTCGCCGAGCTCGGAGCCGAGATGGTCGGCGAGCTCGACGCCGAGCACGATGCCCGGAATTTTTCCCTCGCCGACGCCCTCCCAGGAGCCGGTGGTCAGCTTCTCTGCGAGATCGTTGACCGCGAATTCCCGCGCGGGGTCGATGCCTTTGACGACGACGCCGAGAGAACGGTCGCCCACGGTGAGGATCGCCTGGCCGAGCGCGAACGGCGCGGAGGACTCGTGGTCGGGATCGGCCCGCACCGCGGCCAAAGTCGCCTCGACGTCGGCGGCCGAGCGCGCGCCGAGCACGGTGATATGGGCCTGGGCGCCGACGATCTTCTTCTGGATGTCGGTTTGGAAGCCGTTCATCACGGACAGGGTCGTCAGCAGCGCCGCGACGCCGACCGTCACTCCCGCCACGCCGATCAAGGTGGTGACCACGGCGAACAGTCCTTTGCGCTTGGCCTTAAGGTAGCGCAGCGCGATGAAGAGCTCGAGGCTCACGCGGGCTTTTCGTGCTTGAGCGTCGGGAACAGGATCACGTCGCGGATCGAGTCGCGGCCCGTGAGGAACATGGTCAACCGGTCGATGCCGACGCCGATGCCGCCCATGGGGGGCATGCCGGCCTCCATCGACTGGATGAAGTCCTCATCGAGCAGGTCGGCCTCGGCGTCGCCGGCGGCGTTCTGCTTCATCTGTTCGACCAGGCGGTCGCGCTGGTCCTGCGGGTCGTTGAGCTCGGAGTAGGCGTTTGAGAGCTCGATGCCGGCGGCGAAGCACTCGAAGCGTTCCACAAGAGATTGTGTTCCCGGCTTCAGCTTGGCCAAAGGCGTGATCGCCGTCGGGTGGTCGAACAGGAAGGTCGGCTGCTCGAGAAGATCTTCTATTTTTGCTTCGACGATCCGGTCGAAGAGCTTGGCGCTGGGGGTCTTTTCACCCGCGTGTATCCCGAGCTTTTCCGCGAGCTTAAGAAGTCCGGGCCGGTTGAAGCCCTTGCCTTCCAGCACGTTCTCGATCGGCTCGCCGCAGCGGTCCTTCCAGATTTCGGGAAGATAGAGGCGCTTGAACGGCGCCTTCAGGGAGATCTTCTTGCCCCGCCACTCGACCTCGCTCACGCCGCAGGCGGCCGCGCACTCGGTCAGCAAGGTCTCGAAGAGGGAGGCCATGCCCTCGTAGTCGGAGTAGGCCTCGTACGCCTCGAGCATGGTGAACTCGGGATTGTGGCTCGTGTCGACGCCTTCGTTGCGGAACACGCGGCCGATCTCGTAGACGCGATCTAAGCCGCCGATGACGAGCTTCTTCAAGTACAGCTCGGTGGCGATGCGCAGGACCATGTCCTGCTCGAGCGCGTTGTGGCGCGTGTGGAACGGGCGGGCGGACGCGCCTCCGGCCTGGCCGAGGAGGACGGGCGTCTCCACCTCGATGTAGCCGCGCGCGTCAAGGACCCGGCGGATGGTGGAGACGATCTTCGCGCGCTTGATGAAGGTGTCGCGCGACTCCGGGGTGGAGACCAGGTCTAAATGGCGCTGTCGATAGCGAATTTCCGTATTCGTGATGCCGTGCCACTTCTCAGGCATGGGACGGATCGCTTTGGCGAGAACGACGGCATGCTCGACGGCGACCGTCGGCTCGCCGGTTTTGGTGATGAACACGCTTCCCGAGACGGACATGAAGTCGCCGACGGCGAGGTCGCGCTTAACAAGCTCGAAGACGTCCAGGGGCAAGGCGTCCTTCTTGAAGTAGACCTGCGCGGAGCCGGATAAATCAGCCAGACGCCCGAAGATGGATTTGCCCATGTCGCGCAGCTCGGTGAGGCGGCCGGCGATGGCGACCTTTTCGGTCGAGTGCTGCATCGGCTCGGTCAGGCCGGCGCCGAGGGGCCGCACGGCGGAGCAGTCGTTCTTACGGACGGTTCGGGACGGAAAAGGATCGATATTGCGCGAACGCATGTCCGCGATCTTCGCCTTCTTAACGGCCATCAATTCTTCGATGCCGCGCCCTTCGTCGAGGCCGGCGGCGGGCAAGGTGGGCTTCTCAGACATTCTTCTTCTCTCCGCGTGAGGCGAGGATGCCGGCGATGAGCTCGCGCAGCATCTTGGGATCGAATGGCTTCTGCACGTAGGCCGCTACGTTCGGGGCCATCTCGAAGAGGTCGCGCATCTTCTGGCCCTTGGCCGTGAGCACGAGGATCGGGATGTCCTTGCCTCGGGGCTCGGTCTGCAGGCGCATGTTGAGCTGGTAGCCGTCCATCACCGGCATCATGATGTCGAGAACGATAAGGTCGGGGAGGGTGAGGTCCATGTTGACCGGCTCGATGCCCAGGCGCTCGAGCGCGATCTGTCCGTTGCCGGCGTCGGTGATCTTGTGGCCGTCCGCCTCGAGCGCGAAGCGCAGCAGGGTGACGATATCGGGCTCGTCGTCGACGACCATGATGACGGGCATCAGCGCTTCTCCAGGAGGCTCGCCACCAGCTCGCGCAGCACCTTGGGATCGAAGGGCTTTTCGAGGTGCGAGGTCTCGCCGCAGGCGGGGTCGAACTCGACCTCGCCCCCGCCTTTCGCCGTCAGCACGATGACCGGGATGTTCTTGGTGCGCTCGTCCTCCCGCAGCCGGGCGCAGACCGCTTCGCCCCCCATGACGGGCATCAGCACGTCGAGGATCACGAGGTCGGGGACGACCGCGGTCTCGTCGCGCGGCTCGACGCCGGCCTTGGCGAGGGCCTCGGCGCCGTCAAAGGCGGATAGGATCATATGCCCGTCTTTTTCGAGCATGAATTTAATGAGGGTAACGACGTCGCGCTCGTCATCGACGAGCAATATCCGCGCCATGTGTCCCGATTCTATAAAATATACCGTCCCCATGAAACCGACCGTGAAGCCCCTGACGCCCGCCCGCTGGAGGGATTTTGAGGCCCTGTTCGGCTCCCGGGGCGCATGCGCGGGGTGCTGGTGCCAGTGGATCCGCCTACCGCGCAAGGAGTTCTCGGCGGTCCAGGGCGCCGGCGCGAAGGTGCTCATGAAAAAATCGGTGCTGAAGGGGGAGGTCCCGGGGCTGCTCGCTTATCAGGGAAAGCGCGCCGTCGGCTGGGCCGCCCTGGCCCCTCGAGAAACCTTCCGGCGCCTGGAGTCGTCCCGCGTGCTCAAGCCGTTGGATGATCGGCCCGTGTGGTCGGTCCCGTGCTTTTTTACGGCGAAGGACGCCCGCGGCAAAGGCGTGACGACCGCCTTGCTCAAGGCGGCGGCCGTCCACGCGGCCAAGAAGGGCGCCAAGACCCTCGAGGGCTATCCCATCGAGACGAAGGGCAAGAAGGTTCCCGACGCGTTCGTCTGGTGGGGGCTGTCGGGCGCTTTCAAGAAAGCCGGATTCAAGGTCGCGGCGCGGCGCTCAAAGACCCGCCCCGTCATGCGCCGTTCTCTCTAGGCCGTTCCTGGGCCTCCCGGCCGCGTCGGCTGGGCCTTAAGCCCGATATCCTTCGTCGGGGAGATGCGGTAAAATAGCCGCGTGAAAATGATGAAACTGACCCTCGCCGCCGCCCTGGTCGCGGCGCTCGCCTCCGCCGCCGCGGCCTCCGCGTCCGACGACGCCTTCAACGCGGTCGTCACCGACATCAACGAGTCCGTCGCCAAGATCGCCGCCGCCCAGGCGAAGCGCTCGCAGGCGCCGAAGGCCGATCCGAAGGTGAACTCCTGCACCCCCGCGCAGATCGACGCCGCGTTCGCCGCGCTGCCGCGCTGCGCCGACGCGATTCGGAAGGCCTATAACGTGGACGTCCGCGACTATCGCGGCTCGGTCCGCAAGGGCTTCTCGCGCGAGCTCGGGCTGGTTCTGCTGACGACGACGGACGCGTACTTCTACCACGAGGACTGCGATATCTGCGCGGCCGTGGAGCGCTGCTCCTTGAAGGACGGCTCCCTCTCGAACTTCAAGACCGCGCACAGCGTGGGCTGCGGCGATCTGGCGCCCCTCCTTAAGAAGGACGTCGCCTACAGCGCCTGCCCTCTGCGCCCGTAAGCTGATATAATCGCGGCGTGAAAATCACCGCCCTTCTGCTTCTTTCTGCCGCGACTGCCTCCGCCGCGCCCGGCGGCTTCGACGTCTACGCCGACGGCGGTCGCATTCACCGCATCGAAGGCTCGTCCGGTAAGGAGGTCGCCGTGAGCTATCGCCGCTCCGACGATGGCGGCAAGACCTGGACGGCGCCGGAGCGCGTGGACGGGGGACGGCCCGCCTATCGCTTCGCCGCGGGCGACGCGCGCGTGGCGGCGGAGGGCGATTCGGTGTATGCCCTGTGGGCCCGCCCCGGCAAAGGTCCTCATGGCTCCGGGCCGCTCGCGGCTGCGCGCTCGACCGACGGCGGCAAGACCTGGGCTCCGGCGGCGAGCCCGGCCGAGGGAAAGCCGTACGGCCGGCGCTTCCCGGCGCTCACGATCTCAGCAGGGGTCCTGCACGCGGTTTGGCTCGACCGCGAGAACAAGTCGAAGGTTCTGGCCTCCCGCTCCTCCGACGGCGCCCGCACCTGGTCCGCGCCCGTCACGCTCGATCCCGACGCCTGCGAGTGCTGCTGGAACTCGGCCTTATCCGGCGGCGACGGCGCGCTGTACGCGCTCTATCGCGGGCGCAATCCCCGCGACATGGACGCGGTCGTCTCGCGCGACGGCGGCAAGACCTGGAGCAAGCCTGCGGCCGCCGGCCCGTTCGGCTGGGGCTTCAACGGCTGCCCGCACGCTGGCGGCGCGCTCGCCTCGACGGGAAGCGGCGTCAACGCTCTGGTGTGGACCGGCAAGGACGACAAGGCCGGCCTGTACTCGTTTCCCTCGCAGGATGGAACGACCTGGGACCGCTCCGTGAAGCTGGCCGGCGCCGGCGCCAAGCACGGCGACCTGGCCGCCTCCGGCTCGCTGCTCGCGGCGGCGTGGGAGGACGACGGCAAGATCTGGGGCGTGGTGAGCGGCGACGGCAAGTCCTGGTCCAAGCCGAGCCGCCTCTCCGACGAAAACAAGGACGCCGCGTACCCCCGCGTCGCCGCCTCCGGCAAGGGCTTCCGCGTGTTCTGGGTCGAGAAGGACCGCTTCGCCGACGCGACGTTATCGGGCGATAAGAAGTAATCCCCGCTATCCTCAGGCGACCGCTTTACTGTTGTTGACAACAGTTGCGGCTCGTGTTGTGGATAACACGCATGGGAGACGGGTTTCGCCCGCTCTGCCGAGCGGCGATCAGCGCTCGAAGCGTCCCATCAAGCGGAAGACACCGACTGTCGACGCGAACAGCGCGACCGACAGGAATGAATGGGACGCGGACAGGTCCGCGAGCGCCGCGAACGCGGAGAAGAACCCGGCGAGAACCGTGAGCAGGGCGATGGAGACCGCCGCCGGCCCCAAGCGCGCGCGGAGCAGCCAAACGCCGGCACCCGCCGCCAAGCCGAGAACGGCAAGGATCAGAAGAATTCGCCGACGCGACGCGCCGTCGTCGCGGCCGAGCGCGCGCTCGTCCGGGCCGCGCAGGACGGTCTTGGCGAGTTCCGTTTCGGAGGCGAAAACCGTCGTTGCCCGGAGCTCGAGGGGGGCGCGCGGGCGCGCCTCGCCGTCGACGGGCAGGGCTTTCAGCGCCTCCAGCACCTCGCGGCCGCCCACGACCTCGCCCACCGCGCTGAAGCGGCCGTCCATCGGGGCGATGTGCGCGAACAGGATCACGAAGGCGGTTTCCGTGGCGTCGGGGTCGCCGGGCGCGTGCGCCATGGCGACGACGCCCGCGCGGTGCGGGCCGCCGCCCGTTTCGACGTCGAGGCGCTTGATCGCGCCGACGCGCGCGGCGGGGAGCGGTTCGCGGCGGCGCTCGACGCCGCCGAAGGCGATGAAGCGCGACGGATCCACCTTCGTGACGGGGACGGTGTCGTAGGCGCCCTCTCGAAACAGCGCGAGGAGCTTGGCCGCGTGGCGCGGCGCGCCGGCGTACAGCGCGACGACGAGGTCCCCGGCGCCGGTCTTGAGCACGATCCGCTCCGGTTTCAAAGCGGGTGAGGCGAAGGCGGGAGCCGCGAAGAGGAGGACGGCCAGGGGCAGGCTTCTCATCCGAGGGCCTCCGAGAGCGGCGCGGTCATCGCCTTGGACAGGTGCGGCGTGCGCAGGCGCCAGATCACCCCATCGACGAAGAAGTGGTGCAGCTGGACGCCGCCGGTGAACACCGCGGTCGCGAACAGGAACGACTGCCCGGTGGCCGCGGCGAGCAGCTTCGGCAGGGCCAGGAACAGCACGAGGTAGCCGGCGAGGCTCCAGCCTCCCCAGCGGGCGGTTTCGACGGCGGCGCCGGCGAACGAGCGCGGAGCGCCCTCGAGGCGCCGCTCCTGGAGGTGGAGGAACCATGAGACGAACAGGTATTGGGCGCCGTGGAACATGGGCACGAGCGGGTAGAACAGGGCCGAACGCGGGCCTATGATAAACCAGACGAACTGCGCCGCGGGCGGGACGAAGACGATCCAGGGCAGGCGGACTCGCCGCTTCGCGGCGAGCATAATAAACGCCGCGCCGCACAGCGCCATGGCGGCCATGCACACCCAGGAAACCCAGGGCGGCAGGCCGAAGGCGGGATAGGCGATGCCGAAGTAATCGAAGCGGTTGACCCGCGTTTCGGCGAGGGCGGTCGAGGCGAGGAAGGTGCCGAAGACGAAGCCCTCGAGCGCCCGCCGCTCGGCGGGCTCGAGCGCGGCGCCGGCACGCCGCGCGTACAGCGCCGAGAGGCCGAGCGTCTGGCCGCTGTAGTGGTACGGCGACCAGAGCAGGAACAGCTTGATGAAGTAGGGGGCCGCGCCGAGCGGCCAGCGGAAGGAGGCGGCCACGCCGGCGAGGACGACGAGCGGCACGAGCGCCGCGGTCAGGGGGAACTGCCGCATCGCCGCGGGGCTGCGGTAGAGGCGGTAGGAGGTCGCGGCGAAATGAGAGCCGTTCATCGCGGCGACGAGGACCGCGACCGTCTCCCACGCCGCGCTCATCGACGCGCCTCCCGCGCCGCCTTCGAGCGCCAGGCAGGCGGCGTAGAGCGCGATCGACGCGCCGCCCATGACGAGCGCGTCCGTCGCGGGGTTCACGAGATAGGGGGCGCGCAATTAATACCCTGTGAAGAACGGCGCGGCGTCCTTGGGCCCGGCGGGATAGCGCTCGGCGCGGAAGCGCTTGGCGAGCGCCCCGGCCGTCTTATCCTTGATTCGTCCGTACAGGTCGTCCGCCTCGCGCGTCTTCTTCTGGAAATCGAGCAGGTTCGCACGGCGCAGGAGGATCCAGTCCTTCATGCCTCGGGGATGGGGGACCCCGTCGAGGGCCACGAGCCAGGCCTCGGTTTCCGCGGCCCGGCCCTGCAGGAGGCGGCTTTCGGCCGCTCGATAAAGCGCCCACGCGCGAGCGGGAGCGCGCACCGAGGGATGCAAAGTCGAGATCCACTTGCCGTCGGGATCGGCGAGCGCGACCGCCGCGTCGAAGTCGCCTCGCCGCTCGGCGACGTAGGCGCGGCGCAGGCGGTAGATCGGGTTGTGCGGGTAGCGCGCGGTCAGCTCGGCGAGCAGCTTCTCGGCGCCCTCCCAATCGGCCTCCTCGTCCTTCGAGAGGATGACCGCGAGCACCGACCGGGCCTCCATGCGCGCGATCCCGGTCGACTCGGCGACGCTCCAGAGCTCGGACAGCCCGAGCTTGCGGTCGGAGCCCTCGCCGATGAGCATGTACGCGAACGGCTTGGCGCCGGAGGGCATGCGCGCGGCGAAGTAGTGGTACATCCCCATGCCGAGGCGCGCGTCGCTCAGCGCCGGGTCGAGGTCGAGGGCTTTCTTCAGGTGCTTGATCGCCGCGGAGCCGTCGGGCAGGGCCCGCATGAAATTCCTTCTCGCCACGTTCGCGCGCGCGCGGAAGCCGAGCGTGGCCCCCAGGTAGTAATGGGCCTCGGCGGGGTTCGTCTTCATGAGCGCCTTGGCCGAAGCCTCGGCGGCCGCGCTGTCGAACTCGAAGGCCCGGTAGGTATCGGTCGAGCGCATGCCTTCCGCGATCCAGCGCTGGTACGTCGAGACGCCGCGATAGAAGGCACCGGCGGGGTGCTTCGGATGGCGGCTCGCCAGCGCGTCGGCGGCGGCCCGGGCCTTGTCGAACTGCATGTCGTAGAACAGGTCCACGACGCCCGCCATCTCCCGTTCCATCTCGGGGGGCGCGGCCGCCGCGGGAAAGGCGAGGGCGAGGAGGAGCGGCCAGGGGAGCATGGTCAAAGATATATAATCCGGTATGGCGATCAAAGAGGCGGTCGTGCTCATCGGTCACGGAAGCGCCGCGACCG
>Ga0209824_10000369_pt1 | contig 29090 bp, 25 predicted proteins | sample VDWuncwatermetaG_FD_184124 | JGI IMG/M metagenome (GOLD analysis project Ga0209824, IMG submission 184124) | Wastewater microbial communities from Netherlands to study Microbial Dark Matter (Phase II) - VDW unchlorinated drinking water (SPAdes)... ...
AACAGGAAGTTCATCGGTGCTGGGGTCTTCGGTGAAATGGGCGAAGGAAATCGTCCGGTGTTTCTCTTCGCCATACGAAGAGATGAACAAAAGGTCGTTGAGTTGCCAGTTCGGGCGATCTATCTTGTTGGCGCTGGCGCGTTTCTTCACAACGAGGCTACCGAGAATGCGCCGGAGTACCACCATTGGCAAGTGCTTCTTTTCGAAGTTCACCCAGAAGATGCCCCACGGCTGCTTCGAATCGAGAGGCCGGAGTTGCTTGATTTCTTTAATTTTGGCAGCGTGCTTAGCGTCGAGGCCGAGTTCTTCCGGCTGATATTCGAACGTCAAGTCTTCAACAGCATCGGTATCTATCGGCCAATCAAGTTCGTCGCGAAGGTATTTCACAAGCGACGGAAATGTTTTGATGGAACGGAGTCGGTCAATATCGGCGGTAGGCATGGCGTCCTACTATCTACGAAAGCTCCATCCAGCACTTGAGCGTGGCTTTTACGCCCACCGGTGCTTGGACTTTCTTAAAGTAAGTGTTCTTGATGTGCTTCTCTATCTTCGCGCGGATCTCCGAAAGAGTCTGATCCGGAATGTCGCGGTGACGGGGCGTGTCGGGTTTGCTGCGAATGAATTTGATAATCTCGGTCGGTTCTTCAGTAATCTCTTCATCGGCAAGGTCGTAGAGATACCAAGCGGTGTAGCCCATTGCCTCACTCCAAATGTTCGGGTCGGCTACCTGCCCTTCGTGGGCTTCGATGCCCGGCGCAGGAAGCGCATAGCAGAAAAAGACGGCTCTGGCATCGGCGGTTGGATGTTGTTTGCCGCTGAAGACACGGCCCGGAAGCACGCTTAAGCGCGCTTCCAAGTCGGGGGCGTCTTCTAAGAGCTTCTGCCATTCGAGACGCATGGCCTCGGTCGCAGAGGGAGTTCCTTCGTACGCCTGGTTGAACTCCTTGAGGGCTTCGTAATCGTCGTCAGGCTTGAGCAGTTTTCTGCCTTCGATGCCAAAGGTTTTGGAGATGCGGAGCACCTTGTGGGACACATTGCGGTACAAGCGCAACAGATCGTCCAGCTCCCCTGGCGGCAGGAAGTTCCAATAAACAACCTTGCCCCGGATGTCTTTCTGCTCGGGATGGTCGGTGAGCATCTTCGTTTCGGCCACGGGGTCAAGACGGCGATCCACGCGGCCAATCCGTTGCATCAGTCGCACAGGGTTCCAGTGTAGGTCGTAATTGATCAGGCGGGTCCCATCCTGAAGGTTGAGGCCTTCTGATAGCACATCGGTCGAGATAAGGACACGGATTTCGTCCTTGCCCTTCTCGGCAAGTTGAGCACTGGAGGAATCGTTGTAATAGGGCGCGAACCGCTTAATGATATCCCCACGGTCGCGCTTATCAGAGCTATCAACCTCATCGACTCCGCTGATGCCTGCGTCGGCAAGTTGCTTCTTGAGGTAGCGAGCCGTAGCCATGAACTCGGAAAAGATCAGCACCTTGTGCTTCTTGAGAACAGAGTCCGACTTGAGCAGCTTGACTAATGCGTTGAGCTTGTCGTCGTTAGATGGTTTGAACTTCTTCAGCTCGTTGAGAAACTCGGCGATTTGATCGAGGTCGAGAAATGTTTCCGCGAGGATTTCGTCGACTTTGTAGTCTTTGCGGGGCAGCTCTTCGACGTCTTCGAGCATTTCCTCGGTGATAATATCCTCATCAAGCTCCTCAGCCTCCTCCCCGGAAAACTCCTGCTGGTGCTGTTGGACGCGCTCAATCAATTCTGCGTGCTGGCGCTCCCAGCGATCGAGGAGTTTGGCCTCTGAGTCCTTCTGGCTGTGTTTTGTGACCCATGCGAGTAATTTCAAAAACAGCGTCTCGCAAGACATCTCGAAGGCGCGCGCCGAGCTCTCAAATCGCTTGAGGAAAGCGATGCGGATTAAGCGCACTACCTGTTTCTGGCGGTTTTCCTTAAAGGCAAAATCTTCGCTTTCCTCTTTGGGCTTCCTGTAGTACGCCAATGGATAATAGACCGCTAAGGAGAAAAGCGGTTTTTCTTTGGAGAATGCTTTCTCGATTATATCCAGCAGGCGACCGTAAGTTTTTTTGATAGAGTATTCCGCGACTCTGGGCGGCTCACGTTCGGGGAAAATCACCTGGACACCGCCGTGCTGCAGCTGGCTTTCTTTTACATACGCCCGGCTGCGTTGGACGACCAGAGCATGGAAAAGCGCATCGTTTTCCAGAACCTTCTCGGCTTCAACTTCGTTTGTTTCGCCGGCGCCGTTGTCCTCGTAACCCTCGGCTTTGTTCACCAAGCGTTCGAGTTCCTTTTCCATTCTACGGAAGTGGCCTGGAAGGGAGTGGATTCCGAGCGGGGCCTCTTTGAAATACTCGGGTGTTCGCTGCGTGAAAAGCTCGATCATATGCTGAAGATCTATCAGGCGATTGTTGACAGGCGTTGCGGTGAGGAGAAACATCTTTTTGCTCTGCGCAATATCAGAGAGCCGCCAATAGCGGGATTTACGGTCGCCTTCCTCGCCCTTGAGACCGGGATTACGGAAATGGTGAGCCTCATCGATCACGATTACGTCGGCCCTCTCGGCTAAGCTGTCGAGTTTCTTTTCAAACTCTCCGCCGCGCAGTAGGTCGGTGTGGTTGTAAATCACGAGATTGCTGAAATCGCCGCCAATATTAGGGAGGTACTGTCGAAGCTTTGCTTCCCAAACAGGGCCGCGAGCGGCCTTTGGAACAAATAATGCGACGCGCTGGCGATCTTTTTCGACGAGGCGTTCAATCAGCATCAAGCCGATGAAGGTCTTGCCCAAGCCGACGCCGTCGCACAGGAACGCGCCCCCGTGCTGGTTGGCGATCTTCATCAGCGATTGGTAGCCATCCGTCTGGTACTTGTCTAACGTAGGATACATTCGTGAGCCGCCGTTTCCTGGGCCAGCTAGTTCCCACTCGCCAACCGTCATCTCATGGCTTCGGAAGAATTCCTGAAGAGACTTGGCATAGATTACGAACGGCAAGTGTTCGGCGGTGTGGCGCTCAATCGTACGAAGGATTTCAGGCGTGACATCTTCTGCCTCGTTCCAGTGGTTCTCGTACCATTCCTGTAGGGCTGAAACTTGGCGGCCAGCAATCTGCACGTTTAACTCGACGTTCTCGGAAAGACCGGGATAGGTAAAGTTCGACGATCCGACTAGGGCAAATGATCCAACTACTGCTTGCCGAGCGTGAGTGATGTATGTTTTAGCGTGGAACTTCTCCTTACGGTAAACACGGCAGTTAATCTTGCCGGAGCGGATAGCCTCAACTATAGCCGGGACTCCCACTAAGAAATCGTTTTTTTCCTTTTCAGCCTCCAGGCTTGAGTCCAGGCGACGTTTTACCTGTTCCAATCCTTCGACGAACGCTTTTTTCGTGCGGCGCGAAACCTCATCCCCCATCAATATCCGGATCTGATCAACTTTCTGCCACTCGTTGTCCAGTGCCAAAAGCGACCCGATCTCGAAGTAACCTGTTGCTATATCAATGGCCTGGGAAAGCTGGCACCAGTCATGAAGATATTCCCTGACTTTCCAATCCGCATCACTGTTATCTACAATGAACAGTTCGCTTCCGGCAGAGCTAGGTTTGGACCGTGCCATGACTCGTTACACTCTTATCTGTCGCCTTGTTAATGTAAAAGAGGTCAGGTCTTGGATCTTGAATCGTCTCGATCGATCATTTCTTTGCTCCGCGTAGTGAAGGAAAGTCAATCCCCGGACCGGGACAAAAGGCTCTGACGACTTGAGCTTCGAATGTGCCCTCAGCTCATCCCCCGCGTTCCACAAGCGTTCTGATACCTCCGCGTGGTCTCCCATCATGGTCTCTGTACGAACTTAAATTTGTAAGGATTCTAAGCGATGTGGCGGTATTGTTACAAGCGGCGGGGGTCGAGGGGGAAGGGAAGCAAGTTCAAGACGGCCAATCCGTTCAAACCGTTCAATCTGTCTCAAAGCTCAAGATGTTTGATTCGTTCAAGGGGAAGAGGCTGCGCGGGGCTCAAATGGGAGGCCGGCGCTCATACCATCCGGCATGCTGTTGGTAAGCGAAGGACCTCCAGGGTCGGGCCTGAGTATTGACTCATTTGTCTCTCTAACTCGGCCACACTCCTTAAGAAGTGTTCGATCAAATCGTGGCGTTTCCCTTGCGCGTTGATGAAATGAGCAATCAGCATTTGTTCCTAGCTTAGGCTAACTTACTACACCGGTTTGACAGATCAGGTCATTTTATTTTTCCCGTTTTGACATCCGAGGTCACGATCCTTAAAAAGCTCAACGGTTCAATGTTCAAAGCCGTTCAAGGTTCAATAGTTCAAAGGGTCGGAGTCGGTTCAAAGGTTCAACCCGTCAAGAGTTCAAATTGTTCAATGTTCAAGAGTTCAAGGTTTTTGATTCGTTAGCTCCTCCAGCTCCTCGCCCAACGATTTATAAGGCCTCTTTTTGAATTTTTCTCCACGCATCCTGCTGCCCTTCAGGTAGTCAATCAGATTGCTGAGCATCCCAGACAACTTCTTGAACGAGTTGAACATTTGAACAAAGTGTTCTCTGCTGAAGTAACCTTGATCTAAAGCGACATAAAGTTGAGATCGAACTTCGCCGCACGATCCTTTTGCGATATAGAGAAACTGGATGAACTCCTGATTCCCGCCACGCTCAAACCCCTCAGCTATGTTCGACATGACGGATACGGCTGCCCGGCGGATCTGATCCCGGAGACCGAAGTCCTTTGAAAATTTGGCATCCTGAGTTGCTGCGTAAATCTCTTTGGTCAAACGGCGGGCTTCTTTCCAGACTTCTAGATCCTCGAAATATTTTACCGCCATATGCCTCCCTACAACTCGATTTCAAGAGTTCAACCCGTTCAAAAGTTCAAAGGTCGTCGCGGGTCGGACCTTGAACCAATTGAACTTTTAAACCTTTGAACCCAATATTTTCTCCGCTTCCTCCCGGACTTTCAGCATTCGCCCTGGAAGCACGCGACGACCCGCGCCAAGAGCGTTGCGATGCTACTCTCTAAAATGCCGGTCAAGCTCTTTCTTCCATCTTGTTATTTGGCGCGTTTCGGCAGCGGAGAAGCGCGCCAGCAGCAACCGCCGCTCTTCCTCGATTTCTTCCTCTCTAGCTCCGGGATGACCGTCTCTAATGGATTGCCGGAACCAGCGCTGCGCCGTCTCGGACAGCTCTAAACACTGGCGGAATCCTTCCTGCGCTGTGCCGGGGAATCGGATGGTTTTCATCTCGGCCTTTACGAGGCCAAGGCGCCGAAACCAGAGGGGAGCCTTCTTGGATCGTTGCATGGTGTATTCCCGCACTATAGCATGGAACCGTGACATCCGAGGTCACGTTTTTTCCAAGGCCCGGAGAATTTTTTTTCGCCTTGCCGAGTCGAACTCGTGTCCATAGAAGCGGAGAAAGAGAGCCTTTCTGAGAGTTACAGGAGAGGCTAAAGGATCTTTCTCTAACGTCGAGGCCCGGATCAGAGCTTGAGCTGTAGCGTGCATAGAACATCCCATTTTCAGGCGCTCCTCTCCGGAGCGTTTCATGAGCATGGCGCGGTACTTTTTTTCGACTTTACGTGTCGTGTCCTTCACTTTTTGACTCTGTCGCTCCTTACGGACTGCTGCCTTTTTCGCCTCTTCGTTTACTCTTTTTCGATGGCCTGAAGTGTAGGCCGCTTTTTACCTTAGTTCTTTGCGAACCGCTTGTGGAAGCTCTCGTCGATGAAGTCGGCGACTTTGAATTTGCCCTTGAGCTTGGCGCTCTCGGATTCCATGAGGAGCTCAAACCCCTTGATGGGAATCCTGCCGTCGAAGGCGAAGGATTTCATAAACTCCTTGTATCCCGCCTCCGCGTACTCCGCGGGGATCTTGATGTCATCAATCAACATCTTAACCCCGCCTGAAGGATTTGTCTTGAGCCACTCGAGAGCTTTCACGTGCGCCTTGAGATAGCGCACTACCCTATCTCGCTTGTCTTTCAGCGCGCTCGCCATCGCGTAGTAGCCGAGATAGGGCCAGTCGGTGATGATGTCGTTGAGATCGGCGAGCATCCGGTAGCCTTCGTTGGTCGCGATCAGCGTCACGGGGAACCACATGATGGTGCCATCTACGCTACCGCCCTTGAGCGCCGCATAGCGCGCCGGGGTGGAGCCGATCTGCAGGATTGTCACGTCCTTGGCAGGGTTCAATCCGAGCTTGGAAATCGCATGGCGCGTCAAAAAATCAGACTGAGCACCAAACCTGCTTACGGCCAATCTCTTTCCCTTGAGATCCGCTGGGGACTTGATACTGGGATGGACGAAGAGTTTGAAGGGCATGAAGTTGGAGATGCCGAAGAAAAAACGGGCGTCCTCGCCGGCGAGTCGGATGGTAAAGACCTCCGTGCCTGAGCCCAAGGCGATATCGATCTCCCCTGCCAAGGCCGCCTGGGAATTGATCGTGCCGCTGGTAAAAACGATCGGCTCCACCAACAGGCCTTCTTGTTGAAAGTATCCCTGGCGTTTTGCGGCGAAGACCGGCAGCGCAGTCGGCGCGAGAGATGTAAGACCCACCCTCATCCTCTCTTGGGCATGAGCCGAAGAGATGCAGATCAACGAGAGAAAGATAAGGAGGCCAACAAAGGAAATTCGCCTTCGGATCGTTCGCATCGCATTTCCCCCCTTTTACAGCGGGAGTATCGAACAATCCTTTCCTGCTGGCAAGCCTAAAATCAAACAGCCTGTTGCTCTACACGCGCGCGTCTTTTTTGTCCCGCAAGGCGCGCCAGACTTTTACTGGGGTGATGGGAAGATCAAAGAGGCGGATGCCCACGGCCCTGGCAACGGCATTGGCGATGGCGGAGGCGACGGGCAGAAGACCGCCCTCGCCCATCCCTTTGGAGCCGAACGGTCCTGGCCCGTTGTTGTTCTCGATAAGTATAGAAGAAAACATTTTGGGCAGGTTGCTAAACGTAGGCACCCGGTAGTCAATCAGGTTAGGATTGAGGAGCTGGCCATCTTCGTAAACCATCTCCTCGAAGAGCGTATGACCGAGAGCGAAGAAGACAGCGCCTTCGTCCTGGCCCTCACACTGGACCGGGTTGATTGCCCTGCCGACATCGGCGGCGGAGATATATTTGAGAATCTGGATCGTGCCCGTCTCCGGATCGACTTCGACCTCGGCACCACCCCAGCCCACCTCCCAAAAGGTCGTCGGCGAGCCCAAGACAGCCTTTTTGCTCTTCACGTCCCGATAAATACCTTTACCGACGATCTCCCCTGCCCTGCTGCCGAAATATTCCGCAATGACCTTGTCGTAGGAGAGAGCTTGTCCCCCGCGAGTTTGGACCTTGCCGTCCTTGAGAGTGAGTTGATCCGCCCGTTTTCCCATTATCTTAGCGGCTGCTTTAAGCAGCTGTTGCTTTACATCCTGCGCCGCCCTCTGAACAGCGAGTCCCATAACGGTCATCGAACTGCTCGCGCTGGTGGAGACATCGTACGGCGTGACGTCGGTATCGAGCTGCGCCACCGAAATCCGCTCCAAATCCAAAGCTAGCTCCTCGGCCACTACTTGGCTCAACGCCGTGCGGGAGCCCTGCCCGATTTCCACCGTTCCTGTAAGCAGGACCACGCTGCCATCTGAGGACATCTTCACCGCCGCTCCGGCGATCTTAAAGGTTCCGCCCGCATCCTTGATGCAACAACTCAAACCCTTTCCGGTATTGGGCCTGGTCGATTTACGCTTCCACTCCAGAGCCTCGGCTACCTTGAGCAAGCCTTCTTTAAGGTCGCAGTCCACAGGCGTATCTCCCGGAGTATAGCTATCGCCTTTCTTAAGAAGATTCTTAAGGCGGATCTCCAAGGGATCCATGCCCAGCCTTTCAGCGATCAAATCCATCTGCGACTCGTAGGCCCATGTCACCTGGACTGAGCCAAAGCCCCGGAACGCACCGGCAGGAACCGTATTGGTATAGACGCTGTAGGCATCCACTTTGACATACGGGATGCGATAAGGGCCCAGCGCGCGGTAGCCTGCCTTTTGCGTCACTCTCGGTCCGGCATCGGCGTAGGCGCCGGTGTCCATGTGGACTTCGCACTCTCTGGCCACGAGGCGCCCGTCGCGATTGACTCCGGTCTTTACGCGAACGCGCGCGGGATGGCGCGTGATCGTCTTGAAACTCTCGCTGACATTGAGGGCGAGCTTCACGGGACGGCGCGCTTTCCACGAGAGGGCGGCGGCGATCGGCTCCGCCTTCACGTAGAGTTTTCCTCCGTAGGCGCCGCCCACGTACGGGACGATGACTCGCACCCGGCTAAGCGGAAGATTGAAAATCCCGGCGAGATGGTCACGCAGGGTAAACGGATCCTGGCACGCGCTCCAAACCGTCAGCCGGTCGCCCTCAAAGCTGGCGACGCTCACGTGAGGCTCCAAAGAGTAGTGCTGGACCTTGGGGAAGCGGAAAGTGTCCTCGTAGACGTAGTCCGCCTTCTTGAAACCCTCTTCGAGATCGCCCCGGCTGTAGCCGAAGTAGTAGCAGACATTCGTCCCTTTGTATTTCTCCGGGGCGCCATACTTGGAGCCTCGCAGCTCTGCTTTGACGGATTCCCCTTCATGGACCAAAGGGGCACCGGGCGCGATCGCCTCTTCGATGTTGGTCACGGCGGGAAGATCCTCGTACTCGACGTCGATCAGCGCCAGCGTCTCCTCGGCGGTGCCCTCGTCCGCCGCAAGGACAGCGGCGACGGGATCGCCCGCGTACCTCACCTTATCCACGGCGACGATGGATTGATCTTTGTAGGTGGCGCCGTAAAGATAGTTGAGACCGGTGATGTCATCCCGCGTGAGCACCGCATAGACGCCGGGCAGTCTCTCGGCCTTGCGCGCGTCGATCTTCACCAGCCGCGCGTGCGGCACAGGACTCCTCAGGATTTTGGCAAAGCCCATCCCCGGAAGCTCGACGTCACCGGTATAGACGGCCTTCCCGGTCACCTTCTCCACACCGTCCAGGCGCGGAGCGGAAGTGCCGGCGACCTTAAGGTTTTTTTTTGCTTGCATTATTTTCGATTTTAGATTTTGGATTTTAGATTGAATCGGAAATCGGCAATCGAAAATCTAAAATGAGATCACTTTCGGATCTTCGGGCTCTCCTTCTCGGGAAAATAGAGATCGCAGAACGGGCAGTGAAAATCCATTCCTGATCCTAGCATGTGGGGATTGGCGACAAAGACCTTTTTGCACTTCGGACAGGTAATCTCTATGGCTTGACCCATAATTTACCTCACATCCATTTTCGATTTTAGATTTTGGATTTTAGATTCAATCGGAAATCGGCAATCGAAAATCTAAAATTGACTAGCACCAATAAGTGGTCCGGTCTATCGGTATATGCTGCAGGATCTCACCGGGGATGTAATCCTCCAGCTTGACCCGCTCCATGGCGTCATCCGGGCACTTCGAAACCGGCGAAAAGGGGCGATCGAGCGGCCGCGTGGCATCGACGATCATGGCCGAGGTTTTGATCTCGTCTAGCAGTGATGGGTCTAGATAGTTGCCACGAAAAAGAGGCTTAAGGATCGAAACCTGATGATGGGGTTGAACTCTGGTGGCTAGCGCCCAGAGGATTTCAGTCGGGTTAAAGACATCGATATCCTCATCAAAGACAAAGACATTTTTGGTGTGATCAAAGGTCAGCGCCGCAGCAGCAGCTCGGCCAGGGTCTCCCTCGGACATCTTCCTCATGGAGATAAAAACATTATACTGGGCATGGCGGCCAAACTTGCAAACCGCCTTGATACCGGGCACAGCCTCTCGGATCCTCCTTAGATAGGCTCCCTCACGCGGAAGATCCATCCACGGCTTATCCCCTTCCGGGGTAATGACTGACTGATACATAGCGCCTTTGCGATAGTTAATGGCGCGGACCTGATATTCGACGCACGTGGTATACCGCTGCGGGCCCAAATATCCAGGCGCTTCTCCAAAGGGCCCCTCGACAACCCGCTTGCCGGGGATCAGAGCCCCCTCAATCACGATCTCGGCATCGGCAGGAATGAGAAATCTCTCGCCATAGGTCTCGGACGGAGTCAGACGCAAAGGCTCTTGAAGATAACCTCCGATGACGTCGTATTCGCTGACCTCAAAGGGACCGCTATAGCATGCGCCCATGTGGTAGGCAGGGTGATGACCAAGAACTGTTGCGACCGGACACTCAACATTATTCTCCTCATGATCGCGGAAGATCCTCCAGAGGTGACGCGGCGAGGCATAGAGGGCGGTCATGTTTTTCGACTTGACCTCCATCCGATGATAGGAGCAGTTGTAGATACCGCTTTTGCGGTCTTTGGTGATGGTAGACAAGACAATATAGGGACCGCCGTCCATGTAGTGGTGGCGCATGATCGGGATGTCATAAATGTCCACATCCTTTCCTGTCTTCACCACCTGTTTGACTGGTGCCTCCCTTTTATCCAAGACAACGGGAGGAATCCGGTGTTCTTCCCGCTCCAAACAGACCTCTGCCATCTGAGCACGGTTCATCTCCTTCGGTAGCCCGAGAGCGATCTGCGTTTTGCGCTGTGAGATTTCACAGTTCATCACCAATTTTATCTCGCCAACCCGGCCGTGCAGGTTCAACGGACGCTCGAAAACAATGATGGGAAATTTTTTCATCGCCCCAAGGTGTTTGATGACGGCGGTGACATCGTAGTTGGCTGGATTCACCTCTTTCGTGATGTGCACGATTTCGTTCGGTATCTCCCTGCGGCAATCCTCTAAAAAACTCCTAAGACTCTTGGCCATGCAGCCCTCCTCGTTCAAAAAAAATTATAAATTTTGTGGAAAATTTTATACAACATTCCTATCTCGAATTTTGTCCTATTGTCAATCGCCCTGCCTGGAGTTGTGAGATTCGAGACGCGATCCAGCAGTAGGCGTTGACAACCGCCCTTTGAGGGAAACTCGGCGATCAAACTCCTCTACGCGTGCGGATGAAAAAATTATAGATTCAGCAGTCTGGCGGCGTTCTCCCCTAGAATCTTATCCTTTTGTTTTGCCGTGATGTCCCTTCGCTCCCTGATCCCCGAAACCGTGTTCGGGTACTCGGAATCGAAATGCGGGTAATCCGTGGCCATCAAGATATGATCCTCTCCCACCTCTTCAATGGGTCGGGCCAAATCCTTTTCATCCGTCTCGCAGGTGAAATAGCAGTTGCGCCTGACGTATTCCGAAGGAGGCATCTTGAGCCCGCCGGTGAGATGGGCGAAATCCCGCGCCCACTCATAGTCATCGTCCATCCGGTGCATCCAGTACAGCGGGAACTCCGCGCTGCACTCGAAGAAGGCGACTTTGAGCTTGGGAAATTTCTCAAACACGCCTCCCAAGACCAGAGCTATGAGAGCCGGTGTGCAGTTCATCGGCCGGCCCAGGACGTGGGTCTTAAAGAAATTGTCAAACCGGTCCACCAGATCGCCGTTGCTGTTCGGATGGCAGAACAGCGGGACATTCAACTCCTCAGCCGCCTCGTAATAAGGATAGTAGGCCGGATCATCCAAATTGCGCGTGCCGCAATAGGGCACGAGATGGCCGACTTTAAAGCCCAGCTGCTTCACGCAACGACGCAGCTCGTCCGCCATCGCGTCCGGACAACCGCCGGGCGCCATCGCCACGGGCAGAAAGATATCCTCGTAGCCTTTGACGAGCTTGGCGACCCAGTTGTTGTATGCCTGCGCAAGAGCCAGGCCGAGTCTCCCTATATTCTGCGTGGCAATGCTGATTTGGGTCGGGAAAATGATCTCCTTGTCAATGCTCTCTTTCTTGATCCCCTCGCGCCGCTTTTCCATATCGTAACCGGCAACCTGGCGCGCCGCTATGTCACCGCCGCGCCACGCAACCTTGGGATCGTATATATAAGGATGGCTGTGGGCCGCGCGTCCCTGCGGACTGATAGGATCAAGAGAATGAATGAACTTGGTCGTATGGCCTCTGCCGTCTCCGATTTTGACCGGCGTCAACTTGGCGTAGGGTCCGTCGAGCTTGTAGACCTCATCCAGGAAGTAGCCTTCACGCAAATGGGAATCCAAATCGATAATCATCTGATATTCCTCCTTAATGTTTCTTTTACCACTGCGATTCTACCAGCCTCTTTAGTGTCTGCTTCTGCCGTTCTGCTTGATCTTGAACAGCCGCATGGCGTTTCCGCCGAGAATCTTTTCTCTGTCTTCCTCCGACAGCCCTGCCATGGCCTTCACCGGCTCTATCGTTTTAGGCCACGTCGCAACAGCATCTCCGTGGTCAAAGTCACTGCCAAGGATGATGTTGTGGTTGGGCCACCCCTTCACCGTCTCGGGCAAATATTTCTCCCAAGAGACCGCGGCGATGTAGAACTGATCGAAGTATGCGCTGGGCGGCCTCTTCGGCCCCTCCTTGCCCTCGTAGAACTGCTTGACGGCGGTCGAGATCGCCGCCTCCCCCGGCGTGTGCTGATCCAAGGTCTGCATGAGCCACGGCACCCAACCGATCCCGCCCTCGAAAAAAGCGAACCTCAGCGTCGGGAAGCGATCCAGGACGCCGCTAAAAATCAAGCGCGACGCGGTCACCATATAGGTCAGCGGGAAGCCGAGAGCCGTGGGAAAATGCTGAAACCCCTGATACCTTTCGCTGCCGACGAGCCAGGGGTGGCTGTGCTGGACCTCGAAGACGCGCGCCGCCGGGTGGACCAGGATGGGGATATCCAGCCTGGCGACCTCTTCGTAGAACGGCCACAGGATCTCGCTGTCGAGATCGCCGTCGCCGTATCCGCCGTTCAGCTTCACTGCCTTGAGTCCCAACTCTTCCACCGCCCGCCTGAGCTCCCGCACCGCTTCCTGGACATCCGGCAGATAGACCCAGGCCACGCCGATAAAGTGGTCTTTGCCGGCGATGTCCTCAGCGACCGTATCGTTATAGGCCCGCGCCAATGCCCGTCCCAGTTCCGGTTCCACCTCGTAAATCAGAGGCCGATTGTCAGGAATCAAGACTTGTACATCAAAGCCGTCCTTCCTCATGAACTCTGTGCGCAAATCGAGATTCCAGCGCCCTTCTTTGAACGAGTGGATCTTCTTGCCATCTCGATAGTAAGTCGCTACGTCCCCAGGGACGCGCTCGCCGAAGCGGTAGAAATCGCCCGTGTCTTTAGTAACTTCCACGTAACCCCGTCCCGGGTGAGAGACGCGCTCGATAAAGCGCAGCGGCCAGTAGTGAGTATCCCCGTCGATATACATAGTAGTACCCTCCAACTACTTCACTGAAAAGCCGTCCTACTTGGCGCCGTAGGTGGCATAGAGGCCATCGATGAACCCACTCTCGTCGAGTTTTTTTAAAAATCGATCCTCGATAAGCTCTTCCACTTTCACTTTTTCCACATTGGGGTTGCGCAACTTCATCAGCCGCTGGACGTTGCGCACTCCGGCCACGGTCGGATAAGGCTTACGGTCCAGACCCGTAAGGGCATCCTTATATCCCTCCTCGGCCTCCTGGTCGCCAATTCTTAGGTAGCGTTTGAGGATATTCAGGACTCTGACCTTATTGGAAGGCCCGACGAGAAACGCCTCGCCCTCCAAGAGCGCCTTTAATAGATTCTCGATGGTCTGACTATTTTTCTGGATGAAACTGCCTCGCGCTACGATCCCGACGCTTGAAATGGGGAGGTTAAGCTTGCCAAGCTCGATCAAGATCGGAAATCCCTTTTGCTGCAGATAGCGACTGGCCACCCCATCCAGCACCGTCGCATCGATGGTTCCGACCATCAGCGCCTGGGCGAGAACGGATTGCTCTCCCGCAGCGATCAGTTGAACGTTATCCCGGTTCGGGTCCAACCCCAAATATTCCAAGCCCAAAATGGCGCCCATCCATACGGTTCCCCCTATGCTTTGGACGCCGAATTTCTTCCCGCGCAAGTCCTCGGGGGTTTTAATGCCGGGCCGAACGACCAGGTCATAAGTAACCCGGTTAGTAAAAGCCGCGAGAATTTTCAGGTCCGCTCCGCCCGCAGCAGCTCCAAGTACGGCGGTCCCGCCGGTGTAGCCGATTTGGATGTCCCCCGAAGTCAATGCCGCAACAAGCGTCGGCGCCTGCCGGATAAAGATGACCTCGGACGGGGCGCCGTATTTGGCGAAGAACCCTTGCTCTTTAGCCACCCACAGGGGAAGGACTCTCGCGTTCATCGCCGCATGGGCGATCACGATCTTGGATGGAGCGGAAGCGGCCAAGCTCTGAAGGTCGTGACCCAAAACCATCATAAGGGCAAAAACCAGGGCTATCACATAAACCATGGAGTCCTCCCTCCTCCCTTTTCCTGGTCGGATCAGTTGACCTGCTGACCGAAACGCCATCTTACTTTCCACCCACCAGATTCATGAAGGATCGGTCCACCAGATCATCGAGGGTGATTTTTTTCTTGATTCTCCCTGCCTCAAACTCCTGCTCGATCACCACGGGAATCGCTTTCTCCGCAAGCCGGCCGTTGACCGGAAAGGACTCCCTGTACTCCTCATATCCTGCCGGCGCGTAGGCCGGATCCATCTTCACGTACTTACGGATGGCCCTCAGCGCGTCCTCTTTATTTTCGAGCGTATGCTTGACACCTCTCTGATAGGCACGCAGGAACTTCACAACTTGGCCCTTCTCCTTTGCCAGCCATGACTCACGGGCCGCAAAGGTCTCGTAAGGCCACTCTGGGAAGATCTCCTTGAGGTCGAAGAGCTTGTTGTAGCCCTGAGTCTTGGCGATCTCGGTGACCGGGAACCACATGACGCTGGCATCCACGCCCTTGGCCGTGAGAGCGGCGAAGCGGGCCGGCGTGCTGCCGATTTGCAGGATCGTCACTTCTTTCGGATCGATCCCGAAGTGATGGAGCGTCGCCCGGGTGAGATAATCCGTGAGGGAGCCAAAACGGCTGATGGCGAACCTTTTCCCCTTTGCCTCCTTCATGGATTTGAAGTTCGGGAGCGAGTAGAGCTGAAACGGCATCAAATTACAGATCCCCCAGAAATTCTTGATGTCGACGCCCGCCGCCCTGCCCCCGATGGTCTCCACGAAGGCGCTTCCCATAATCTGCACATCACCGCCGATCAGCGCCTGGAGGTTGGTTGACCCGGCATTGAACATAACAAAGAGGACCTCCAAACCCTCTTGCTTAAAAAATCCCTTATCCTGGGCCACATAGATGGGCAAAAAGGCTATGTTGACGGAGGATATGCCCACAATAATCTTGGTCTGGCTCAGCGCGGGGTTAGGAAAAGCCAAAACAAGAAACGCGAGCATGATTCCCAATCGGCGCATGGTAAATACTCCTAAAAGCAAAATTTAGATTACGGATTGCTCAGGTAGAATGGTTTTTAGCACACGCAGGTAGTTTCCACCGAGAATCAAAGCGATCTCTTGCTCCTTATATCCGTGGCCCCCCAGCCCCTCAAGGAGCTTAGGCATGTCCTCGATCTCTTCGAAATCTTTCACGTACGTGCGCTGGTGCAACGGGTGGTGCTGATCCTTCAAGGTTCGTGGACCATCGTACTTAATGAAGTCAAGACCAAGAGCGATATGTTCGACCCCGACCAACTCCACCATGTAATCGAGGTGCTTGAGCAGATCCTCCAGTGTCGCATCCTTCTTGGCGACCCGTTCAGGCAATGCCAGGATCCCGACCAGCCCTCCCTGTTGGGCAATGGCCTTGATCTGGTCATCACCGAGGTTGCGCGGATTGTCCAACATCCCGCAGGCATTGGCATGACTGACGATGAGCGGGGCCCGAGCCACCTCCAGAGATTGGAAAAATCCTTCCCGGTTCATATGGGCTAGATCCACGACCATGCCCAGACGATTCATTTCCTTGATCACCTCCACGCCGAAGCGCGTAAGCCCTCCTTTCGTGCGGTTTTCCCAGACGCCGTCGCCCAATTCGTTGCGGAAATTCCAGGTGAGCTGCATCGAACGGAGACCGAGGCGATAAAAGTTTCTGAGCTGATGGATGCTGCCCTGCAGCGGCATGCCGCCTTCAAAGTGGAGGAGGAAAGAGATATTTCCCGGCCGGACCTTTTCCGGGAGATCGGATTTCGTCCGGATAAGTGAAATCATCCCCTCGGATTTCGGGGCCTCTTCCAGAAACATGTCGATGTTTTCCAGGGCCGTATCCAGATACCTGCCAGTATTTTGCGAATGCGAATAGGAATCGCCGCTGATCGCGTAGACACAAACGTTGATCCCGTCGCGAAGCAGCCTCGGAGCGATGGCGTCTCTAATGGGGGTTTCCTCTCCGATGGACTTGCGATAGAGCTGTTCATAAACATCGCGATGGCCTTCCACAACTATGTTATTCTGCAGCATTTCCTTTGGGTTCATACTCTCTCCAGTTAGCTTGAAGAAGATTAACTATTGGGATACTAATAACCGCAAAACTGAGCAGAATCAAGCACCATTTCCCTTGTCAGCCACATTAACAAAAACCAGTATCCGCCGCGCCCTGGCCCTTCTCTCCCTGCTTTTGATCTCGTCCTGCAACCCTTTCTCTCAAAGCGACAATCAAAGAGTTTTCCGCGTCAACCTGGGCACAGAGCCCCCCAGCCTCGATTGGTCCTTGGCCACCGATCACGTCTCCTTCAACGTGATCGCCAATCTCATGGTGGGGCTAACGGAGTTCGACAAAAACCTCAAACCCGCGCCGGTCATCGCCAAGTCCTGGGAGATTCTCGAAGGGGGAAAACGGATCGTTTTTCACCTCCGCGATGACGTCACCTGGAACGACGGTAAGAAGGTCCGGGCACAAGACTTCGAGTATTCGTGGAAGCGGCTGTTGAACCCCAAGACCGCCTCCGAGTACGCCTACATCCTGTTCGACATCTTAAACGCCGAAGAATACCACGAGGGAAAGATCGCCGATGAAGAATTGCTGGGCGTCAAAGCAAAGGATGACCGGACGCTGGAGGTGCGGTTGAAACACCCGGCTTCCTACTTTCTCTCCATCACTACCTTTGAGGTCACCTATCCCCAGCGTCAGGATATTGTCGAGCAGTTCGGGGTCAAGTGGACGGAGCCGGGCAATATCGTCACGAACGGCCCTTTTTTGCTCGCTTCCTGGAAACACGAAAACGAGATCCAGCTCAATGCCAATCCCCATTTTTTTCTCGGCAAGCCTGCGATCGAAAAAGTCGAAATGTTCATGATCAACGAGAAGACCACGGCCCTGGCCATGTACGAGCAGGGCCAGCTTGATTTCTTGGACAACCATAGCATTCCCATTCTGGAAAAACCGCGTCTATCCAAAGCTCCCGGCTTCCAGCGCGTGCCGCAGCTCAGGGGCTATTACTACGGTTTCGTCACGGATCGAAAACCTTTCGATGACGTGCGCGTGCGCAAGGCCTTCTCTATGGCCATCGATCGGAGCGTCTTTCCCAAGATCCTCCACGGCGGCGAGCAGCCGGCGAGTTCCTGGATTCCTCCCGGCATGTTGGCCCACAATCCGAGAATCGGCCTTACGTACAACCCGCCCGAGGCCAGGAGACTGCTCCGAGAGGCCGGCTATCCGGACGGCGCGGGGTTTCCCCCGGTCACGCTGGCCTATAACAACGACGAGGATCACAAGATCGTTGCCGAGGCGATTCAAGGCATGTGGAAGCGCAACCTGGGCGTCTTGGTGCGCCTGGAAAACCAGGAGTGGAAGGTCTATCTCAAGAAGCTTCAGACCGACCCGCCTCATATCTTCCGTCTAGGCTGGGGAGCGGATTATCCCGATCCTGATAATTTCATGAAGCTCTTCACTGCGCTTAGCGGGAACAATAACACGCGCTGGAAAAATCCCCGCTACGATCAGCTGCTGGAGCTGGCAGCGAGAGAGTTTGACGTAAAGAAGCGAAGCAAGCTCTACGACGAGGCGCAGAGGATATTGTGTGAAGTCGATGTCCCGATCGTCCCTCTGTTCACGACGGCAGAAAGCACGGTTTTGAATCCCCGCTACAGCGGGCTAGAGTATAGCTCGATGGGCCGCCTTGTGTTGCGCCAAGTACGCCTCAAAGACTCAAGTCCACCCCCGGCCGCCCGCGGCAGAGACAAGAGCGCCTGAATCGATTTTAAATTTTGGATTGCCGATTTTGGACTCCAATCAAAAATCGAAAATCTAAAATGGGAGTTTATGGCCCGTTTCCTTTTAAGACGACTGCTGCACGGCCTAGCAGTGCTAGGGGTGGTCGTCACCCTGACCTTTGTGCTCCTGCACATGACGCCGGGAGGCCCCTTTGACCGCGAACGGCGCCTTCCCCCTGAGGTGCTGGCCAACATTGCCGCTAAATATCACCTCGACGAGTCTTGGTCGAAGCAATACGTTCGCTACCTCAAAGGAGTCATTCAAGGAGATCTCGGTCCCTCTTACAAATACCTCGACCGGAATGTAAGCGATATCGTCGCCGATACCTTTCCCGTTTCCGCCTTGCTGGGAATCCTGGCTCTGGCTTTCGCCCTGGCCTTCTCTTTCCCCGTTGGCCTATGCGCAGCCTACTATCACAACTCCTGGACAGACCGGTCGTGCTTGCTGTTAGCTACTTTGGGAATCTCGTTGCCCCATTTTATTCTCGGCGCATTACTCATCTGGCTATTTTCTCTTCAGCTCGGCTGGTTCCAGGCTGGAAGGTGGGAAAATCTTAGCAGCATGGTCCTTCCGACTATAACCCTTGGGGCCGCACCTGCCGCCTACCTCTCTTACCTTCTCCGCTCCACCCTGCTTGAGACACTGGGAGAGGATTTTATCCGAACGGCGCGCGCCAAAGGACTGAAGGAAATCACTGTCCTTTTCAAGCACGCCTTGAACAATTCTCTCATCCCGACCCTGACCGTTCTGGGCCCTCTAGCTGCTGCCCTGATAACCGGCTCTTTTGTTGTTGAATACATCTTTGCCATCCCGGGCATGGGGAGATTTTTTATCACCGCCGTAACGGACCGGGATTACCCTCTGATCATGGGAGTAACACTCGTTTATACCGTGCTTTTGGTATGCGCCAATCTCCTGGTGGACCTGCTCTATTCGTTCGTGGACCCGAGAATCAAGAGCCATTGAGATCCGTCCATGAAAAAGACTACAAGGTTGTGGAATGAACTATGTAGGAAGCCGGGCACTCTGTGGAGCCTGGTTTTCATTCTTGTAGTATGCCTCGGCGGCTATCTCGCTCCGCTGATTTCCCCGTACGCTCCAGGCGGATTGGATGAACAGCGCATCCTGCAAGGACCAGGCTGGAGTCACTGGCTGGGAACCGATGGATTGGGAAGGGACCTTCTTACCCGTATTCTTTACGGCGCGCGCGTCTCCATTACGGTGGGCATCGGGACTGCCATCATCGCCCTGGTCATAGGGACAATCTACGGTCTTATCTCAGGTTACACCGGAGGGGCCTTAGATCATCTCTTCATGCGCATTGTGGACGTCTGGTACGGCCTTCCTGATCTTCTTATCTTCATCCTTCTCTCGCTGGTGCTTGGGCGCAACATCGGGGGCGTCCTGATAGCCCTCGGGCTTGTGACCTGGGTCCGCTTCGCGCGCATCACCCGCGGACAAGTGCTCCAGGCTAAAGAATTCATTTACGTCGAAGGGGCCAGGGCGATAGGCGCCTCACACGTGCGGATCATCGTGCGTCACATCCTTCCCAACATCATGGCCCCTATCTTAGTGACGCTGACCTTCAGCGTCCCGGCAGCGATTCTGGCGGAATCCACTTTGAGCTTTATCGGCCTGGGGATCAACGATCCCTACAGCGCATGGGGGACCAGTTGGGGAACCTTGGCGCAAGACGGCTGGCGCGCCATGCGTACCTACCCGCACATCATCTTCTTCCCCGCCGCGGCGATCTTTCTGACGATCCTCACCTTCAACTTTCTCGGCAACGGGCTGAGGGACCTCTTGGATCCGAAGGGAAAATAGAGAAAAGGGAATAAGGGGCTTGGCTCTTTGTCTGATTCCTAGTATCATTGTTTACTTGACAGTGCAGCTAGAAAAATCTGTGATGAGGCGTAAGTAAGGACATGAATTAGCTATGAAAAAACGAATCCTTTTGGTAGAGGACGACTCAGGGACAATAGATGTGATGCAGAGTGAACTCAAGTTTCTGGGCTATGAGGTCACAGTTGCAGAAAATGGTCTCAAAGCTATAGAAATGGCCGCCTCGGAGCTTCCTGACCTGATTGTCATGGATATCCGCTTACCTAAGCTGGACGGACTCCAAGCAACTTCATTGATACGTGCTGATCCAAAGACCAAGAACATCCCCATATTGGCTGCCACGGTAAACGCTTTACCGGGAGATAGGGAGAAATGTTTAGAAGCAGGTTGCGACGGATATATCGCCAAACCCTTTACCCATAGGGAGTTGGGAACTGCTATTCAGAAGCTGTTAAAAACCGGTTGATGCCAGGAGGCCTTTTCTTTCGAATCAGTCTTGACGCCTCTGGCCAAACCCGAAGCACTACAGGTATATTCCCTAGCAGTGGGATTCGTCGCAGGGTTTATCTTAGCCTTCGTCGGTTATCTTTTGAACGGAATGGAGGTGCAAACATAACTCCAGCAACTGCTCTAACGGTTGTCTTTCTGCTTTTCCTGGTTATAGGGCTAGTCGGCCTGTTTATAGTCCTCACAGACAAGGGCCTCAGGTGGAAAAAATAAAGCCAGACAACTTACCACCTTACGACCTTTCTCCATTAGTGAACACCATGTACTCCTGAAGGGTTCAACTCCAAGAGCTCGAGCGTGAAACTGTCCGGGCTCTTGTAGCCGAGAGGGCCAGACGGCGTTTCAGCCAAGTGCAGCGAGGCCTCAACGAGACTGACGCCAGGCCGATCATGCAGCAGCCACGAGAGCTGATACATAAAGTCGTTCATGGAGCCCAGGACGCGTTTGCTCTGGGTTGGACCATAGGCGAACTGGCGCATTTCTCGCTCTTCCCTTTCGATCAGTTCTTGGGGCACCCTGAGACGAGCAAGAACCTCCTGAACTGCAGCGGCTAAACGAAGAGGAAGCGACTCGAACTCCTTACCGAGGATGACAACGGGAAGCAGCGTGCGCTCGCTGACGCACAGGACAAGCTGCCGCGGCCTCGAAAAGAGGATGTTTGCGTACCAATCGCCGAGCGCAGTTGTCGGAGGGGACACTGCCGATTCGTCGGCGACGCGCAGCCGCCGCATCAGCTTCTGAGTACAGCGGATGGTTACCATATTTCATGCACCCTTGCAGCGCCGGGTTGAGCTGGATTCTTCATGAGTTTGATACCGCCATAAATGAGAGTCGAACCTAAAATCAGCAGCGGAACCGCGAAAAAGGAAAAATGCAACAGGATGTAACCGAATAGCCCATATCCTGTACTTTTGTATGCCCCAGACCATACCCCCGAAATGGGGTCTGCCAACTGAAGAGAGCCATAAACGATGGCAATTATCCCAGGGGGCAATAATGACATGCCAATTAATTTCTTCGTCCTTGCTGATCTTCCCTGCATCAACCAGACGCCGGAAATGATCAGAACACCTCCAATCAAAGAGAAAACGATCATGATGGGAAGATGGGCCCACATGGCTTCCTGGATCGTAGGGAATTGACCAACTTCCACCAATCGGGGAGCAATCTTCCGATACCGCAGAATGGGTAATACAATGAGACTTGCACCAAGTAGACACATCAAGATTCCGTATATTCGGCGCATAAGATTAAACAGCCCAACTATTGGAAAATACCGGTCAGCACAATCCGGATGCTGAGCCTTCGATGTAGAAGCCAATTCTATTGCGACTCCCATACCTTAGCAAGAAAATTTTGACGGTGCGCGGCCACCAGATTGAGAGACACTCAACTGGTTGGGTCACAGGTGCCTCGGCAGTCTTCTTTAACTTAGCTTCCTTACACTTGCGTTTTATGACCGGTTTTGTCGCCAATCTTGACTTTTCACTAAAAATAAGTGTAACTTGGACCTTAAAGGTCCAAGAATCACAGCAGAGCTTTTAGCAATGAGGAGGAGAGATGGCAAAGAGCTTTAAACAGATCATGGACGAAGCGCGCAAGGAGATCAAAGAGGTCTCGGTTCAAGAGGCCCATGACCTCCTACAAAAAAACGGGAAACATCTTTTACTCGACGTGCGCGAAAAGGATGAATACCGGGAGGGACATTTGGAAAAGGCCCTGTCCTTACCGCGCGGTTTTCTTGAGATCAAGGTGGAGTCGACAGTTCCCGACAAATCGACCCCGATTCTCGCCTATTGCGCCGGCGGAGTGCGCTCGCTCCTGGCAGCCAAGGTTCTCAAGGAGATGGGATATCAGAATGTCATTTCCATGTCCGGCGGTTATACGGCCTGGAAAACTGCGGGATACAAGTGGGTTCAGGATCATCAATTTACGCCTGAACAGATGATCCGCTACAGCCGCCACTTTTTGCTGCCCGAGGTGGGCGAAGAGGGGCAGGCCAAGCTGCTGAATGCCAAGGTACTTATGGTCGGAGCCGGTGGACTGGGCTCGCCGTCGGCCTACTACCTGGCGGCAGCCGGTGTAGGGACGCTGGGAATCATCGACAACGACGTCGTCGATCTCTCCAACCTGCAAAGGCAGATCCTCCATACGAACGACCGGATCGGAATGGCCAAGACGGAGTCCGCCAAGCTGACTATACAGGCGCTCAATCCGGATGTCCGGGTCATTCCGTACCAGCAGAAGCTCACATCTCAGAACATCATGGAGATCCTCAAGGACTATGACATCGTCGTGGACGGATGTGATAATTTCCCAACCCGTTACCTGGTAAACGACGCTTGCGTATTGGCCAAGAAGCCCAATGTTCACGGCAGCATCTTCCAGTTCGAGGGTCAGGCCTCGGTCTTTTACCCGGGCAAAGGTCCCTGCTACCGCTGCCTCTATCCGGAGCCGCCGCCCCCGGATATGGCGCCGAGCTGCCAGGAGGCCGGCGTGCTGGGAGTTCTTCCCGGACTGATCGGAGTCATCCAGGCTCTGGAGACCATCAAGCTCATTCTGGGTAAGGGCGAGACATTGGTAGGCAAGCTCCTCTGCTTCAACACGCTGACCATGGAGATCACCACGCTCAATCTCAAGGCGGATCCCGCCTGCCCGATGTGCGGTGAAAAACCAACTATCCGCGAGCTCGTGGATTACGAAGAGTTCTGTAATCTGCGGGCCGCCCATGCGGCCTAGCGCCAGACAGCAGTGGGCAGCATGCAGAAGGCAGTCTTTTCTACTGCCTCCTGCCAACTGCTCGCTGCCTACTGGCTCGGCCCTTCAAGACATCCCCAGGCACGCGGTTATTTAAGTTAGCCTTTCTCTTTTTCTAGGGCCAGCTATATGGTAACTATTTTTCTCCTGCGCCACGGCGAAACCGCCTGGAATGAAGAGAGGCGCGTAATGGGTCGCCTGGAGGTCCCCTTGAATCGAAAGGGCGTTCTTCAAGCCAGGCGCATAGCAAGAATCCTACCCCGCCTAGAGTTAGACGCGATCTACACGAGCCCGCTGAAACGAGCCCTGCAAACCTCTCGCGTTGCAGCCAAGGGAAGTCGCCTGCCCCTGCGGATCGACCCCAACCTCACTGAATTCGCCTTTGGCCGCTGGCAAGGCTGCAAATTTGAAGAGCTAGTTAAAGACAAAACTTACCATCGCTTTTTAAAGGATCCCTTGAAGACTACCGTGCCCGGGGGAGAGACTATTCGCGATGTCCAAAAGCGGGGATTAAAGAGCCTGCACAGAGCAACCCGCGAGTTCCCCAAGGGTCGTCTGCTCTTGGTATCCCACGGGGATGTCATCCGCGCATTGATCTGCCATTATCTGCAGCTACCCTTGGAGGAATTCCGCCGTCTCAGAATCGACAACGGTTCCTTGACCGCCTTAGAGGTGGATGGCCTGTGGGCTGAAATCAAGTTTATCAACTACCTTCCCGACATCACTGACATCAGCAAGATACCCTACCAGGGTCTCAACCCCACCAAGTTAAAAAAGCACTGATAAGGGATTGAAGGGTTAAAGAATTTTGGATTTTGGATTGGGGATTTTGGATTTAATCAAAAATCGAAAATCTAAAATCGCAAACCGACGGCCTTCTTCAGTGCGGTAATCTCTTGAGGGGAAAGAGGGCGCATTTCACCCGTGGCGAGGGGGCCAAGACGGATCGGTCCCAAACTCACGCGTATCAACTTTTCGACAAAATAGCCCAGTGCCTCGAACATCCGGCGCACTTCACGGTATCGCCCTTCGCCGATCTCCAGCTCGAGCCAGGCATTCTTTTTCAAAGCCTGCACGACTCGCACCTTAGCAGGCGCCGTCACTCCGTCTGCCAATCCAATGCCTCTGCGCAAGCGCTCCAGTTCTCTCTCGGACGGGCAGCCGCTGATTTTGACCCGGTAGCTTTTCCTGATCCCGTAGCGGGGATGCATCAGCCGTTGGGCTAACTCGCCATCATTGGTGAGAACCAGCAGGCCGGAGGAGTTGAAATCCAGCCTCCCGACGGGAAAGAGGCGCCCCCTTTTTCCGAGAGGCTCCAGCCAATCACCCAAACTGGGACGCCTTTGGGGGTCCCGCATCGAGGTGATCATCCCTGCAGGCTTATGGAACAAACAGTAGAGGCGCGGAATCTGGGAGATGAGCTTGCCATCAACCTTGATCTTGTCTCTGATCGGATCAGCCTGAGAACCCAGCCGCTGGACCACCGCCCCATTCACCGTAACCCGCCCTTCTTGAATCCACCTTTCCGCTTCTCTCCGCGACGCCAATCCGGCGCCGGCGAGGATCTTTTGCAGCCGCTCCATCTCCGTTTTCCTTATTCCTTGTCATCTGCTTCTGGAAGAGAACCGCTGTCAGGGGACTGCGGCAACGTTATCTCTTCCATCTCTTTGAGGGTGGGAAGATTGGAAAGGTCCTTGAGATTGAACATTTCCAAAAATTCGCCGGTCGTTCCGTATAAGAAAGGCCTGCCGGGAACGTCCTTACGCGCGACGATCCGCACCAGCCTCCGCTCCAAAAGCGTCGAGAGAACCCCATCGACATCGACGCCTCGAATCGCTTCGATCTCGGCCCTAGTCATGGGCTGCTTGTAGGCGATAATAGCCAGAGTCTCCAAGGTAGCGCGACTCATGCGTGCCGGGCGAGCGCGGAAAAGGCTTTTCACCCAATCGGCGTTCTCCTTCGGCGTTCTCAGCTGATAGCCGCCGGCCACCTCAACCAAGCGGAAGCCCCGGCCGGCCGTCTTATATTCGGCTTGCAGCTCCTCGAGCGCGGAACCGATTTCTTTCCTCTCGATCCCCTCGAAAACCTCACTCAAGCGATGGACAGTCAAGGGAGCCTCGGCGGCGAAGAGCAGACTCTCAAGAACAGACCTTAACCGATCACGCTCCACTGCTATCTCCCTCGATTCCTTCCTTCGCTATCTTCTCCTGTATATCCTCCAAGGGGGCTGCCAGTTCAATGGCGATGGGCCCCTCCTTCTCTTCCTGCAGAATCCTGATGGCGCGAATCTTCACGAGCTCCAACATGGCGAGAAAGGTTACCACAACCTCCAGCCGCGAGGCCGCCGTCTCGAAGAGCGATTGAAAAATAATCTTGCCCCGCCGATGCAGGTCATCGAGCAGGAAGTTCATCTTCTCCCGCACCGTAATTCTCTCCAGTGTGACCTCATGAATCCGCTCCTTCGGAAAACGCTCCAGAACATGGCGCAACGCCGAGATCAGGTCGAAAAGGGAAACCCCTTCGAATCCCCCCGGCTCCACCTCCTCCGGGACCTCGGCGGGACGGACGAAGACGTCCCGCTTGAGAACGTCCCGCTTCTCCAGTTCTTCCGCGGCTTCCTTGAACCGCTGATACTCCAGCAGCCTGCGGGCCAGCTCTTCCCGCGGATCGCCGCCCTCTTCCTCTTCATCTTCCTCCTCGCCTGGCGGCAGCAACATTCTCGACTTGATATGGATCAGAGTCGCGGCCATGACCAGGAACTCCCCGGCCACGTCAAGATTCAAGCTCTGCATCAGCTCGATAGTCGCCAGATACTGTTCCGTGATGGTTGCGATGGGAATATCGGTGATGCTCACCTCGTTCTTCTTGATCAGGTGCAGCAGAAGGTCCAAAGGGCCCTCGAAGATTTCTAACTTTACGGTGTTATCCATTTAAAGCATCTAGAAGGCAGATTGCAGTAGGCAGTAAGCGCCTGCATACTGCCTGCTGCCTACTGGCCGTTACAGTCCCACCGCGTTTCTCACTTCAGCCATCGTTTCGGCGGCCTTCTCCTGGGCGATGCGGTTTCCCGCCACCAGGACGTCGTCCACGTCCCCAGGGCGCTTTTCGTATGCTGCCCTCTTTTCACGGAAAGGCGCCAGTTCGTCGACGACATGCTTGATCATGACCTTCTTGCAATCGAGGCAGCCGATCGATGCGCTGCGGCATCCCTTGGAGACCTCTTCGATCTCCTCGGCGGTGCAGTAAATTTTATGGAGCTGAAAGGCAGGGCACTTCTCCGGCTCGCCCGGGTCCTGCCGTCTGACCCGAGCCGGATCGGTGATCATGCGGCTAAGTTTTTGATCGATCTCTTTGGGCGAGTCGGAAAGAAAGACCGCGTTGTTGTAGCTCTTGCTCATCTTTCTTCCATCCACGCCAGGCAGCCTTTGCGTCTCCGTCAAAAGGACCTCCGGCTCAGGAAAAATCGGGCGGTAGACCTGGTTGAAACGGCGTACGATCTCACGCGTAAGCTCCACATGAGGGGCTTGATCGACTCCCACCGGGACCTTGTGCGCCTTGTACATCATGATATCCGCCGCTTGAAGGACCGGGTAGCCCAGAAATCCGTAGGTAGAGAGATCTCGGCCTTCCAACTCGCGCATCTGTTCTTTATAGGTCGGGTTTCGCTCCAGCCAAGGGACCGGAGTGATCATGGAGAGGAGCAGATGAAGCTCGGCGTGTTCCTTGATGCTCGACTGGCGGAAGAGCACGCACTGCTTCGGCTCCAGACCTACGCTCAACCAGTCCATCACCATCTCCCGGCTGCTCTGTTGGATCCCCTGCGGCGAGGCATAGTCGGTCGTTAGGGCGTGCCAATCCGCGACAAAGAAAAAGCAGCGATAAGCTTTCTGCAGCCGGAGCCAGTTCTTCAGGGCGCCGTGCAGATGACCGAGATGGAGACGGCCTGTGGGACGGGCGCCGCTAACGACGGTTTCCATAAAATCTCATGCTAGAGTATGCCATCGAACAACCGGAGGAGAAAATAAACCGCCGGGCCCATGAACGCATCGATAACGTGGCTCATCAGCAAGAGCAGAATGATGAGAAAGCCATACGGCTCTATCCGCGCCAAGAGCGAAGATTGCGGCTCCGGCAAGAGCCCTACCAGAACCCTTCCCCCATCCAGCGGAGGGATCGGAAAGGCGTTGAACACCGCCAGGACCACGTTGATCACCACGCTGTTCTTCGCCATCAGGGCCAGGGGAGTAAGAACAGTCAGCAAAAAGGGCGCATAGGGATGACGGGGCGACAGATCGAACGAGAGAAGCAACTTTAAAAACAATACGCTCCCGAGCGCGAGCAGAATATTCGTCATCGGCCCAGCCAAGGCCACCCAGACCATGTCCCGCTTGGGATGGTGGAGGTTGTAGAAGTTGACGGGCACCGGCTTGGCATAGCCGAAGAGAAAAGGGGCGCGAGTCACGATCAAAAGCAGCGGCAGGATAATCGTTCCGAAAAGGTCGATGTGCGACAGCGGATTGAGCGTCAATCTCCCCATGCGAGCCGCAGTCGGGTCTCCAAGCTGGTAGGCGACCCATCCATGGGCCACCTCGTGAAAGATGATAGCCGCCAGCACCGGCAGCGCCCAAACCGAGACCCGACTTATAGCCTCCCCGATCATAGCTTACTCTTTCACGCTTACCTTATGATAATAATTGGGTAAAAAACTCTCTCCTGTTAAAAAATACGGCACTCGATGCGAAAACACAAGGAAAAAAGGAAGGATTGATAGAACCTATTAGACCCGTAGGCGCCGTATTGTTTCTATGTAGTCACGAACTCCGCTCTCGACATCATAGGTAGGCCTATAGCCTAGCTGATCCCTAGCTGCTGTAATGTCAAAGATACAATAGCTTTGCTTGGCCCTGCCAAGCCTACTAGGGCCAGGGCCGATCTCGATCTTAGCTCCTGGAAAGATACGCTTTAAGACGGTGACGAATTCCCGCGGCGTAGAGCCTTTCCCGCTGCCAATATTAAAGACCCATTGCCTCAGCCCTTTTGCCTTAAGCGCCAACAAAATGGAGCGCGCCACGTCGCCCACATAGACCGTGTCGTTGAGCTGATCTCTTCCTGCGGGCAGGACGATTTCTTCGCTGGCCATCGCCTTCTCTATAAGCCGTCCATAAAAAGAATAGGCTCCGTGACGCGCCTCTTTTCCAGGCCCATAGATAGTGGAAAAACGCAGAATGACAAATTCCACTCCGTACCTCTCACGGTAATAGTCCCCTAGGGTCTCGCAGCAAACTTTTATGACGCCATAGAGGTCGGCTGGCCTCTTGGGGTGCTCCTCTTTCACTGGGATAAACTGAGGATCACCGAATTCTCCAAGGAACTCGCCATACGCCGCCTTAGAGCTGGTAAAGACGATCCGGCTGATCTTATGGGCCCGGGCCACTTCGAGGATATTGACCATTCCATCCACTCCGACCTTCACGGCGAGGCGCGGATCAGATTCCGCCGGTCCAGGCATGAGAGCCGCGAGATGAGCAATGTGCGTGACCTGGTAGTCCGTGACAACTTTCTCCAGTCCCTGGGGATCGAGAACGTCCCCCTCTACTAGGTCCACATCTTTTTTTATGTCGGCAATCAATGAAAGATCCATACGGTTATCCAGGAGAACCGGACGCACCCCCTCCGCTAGAAGGAGCCTTGCAGTGGCCGCTCCATTCACTCCTGTCCCGCCTGTGATCAAAACCTTCATGGGCACTTCTTGCTTCGGGTTTATCTTTCTCGCTGAGAATTAAGTTTCTTTACCATCTAGGCCGAAAGCAGCCACCTCATTGTTTCCGATAGAGACTCTGGATGAAGCCGCTCTGCTCCAGTTCCCGGA
>Ga0209824_10000373_pt1 | contig 28892 bp, 28 predicted proteins | sample VDWuncwatermetaG_FD_184124 | JGI IMG/M metagenome (GOLD analysis project Ga0209824, IMG submission 184124) | Wastewater microbial communities from Netherlands to study Microbial Dark Matter (Phase II) - VDW unchlorinated drinking water (SPAdes)... ...
AACCGAGTTCGGTTTAACCTGTTCCTGTGCGGGTATTTCGATAGTGGATACCTTGGTTATGAGGCCTCCGAGGGTATTGATTGGGTATGGGAACACCGGATTGATGATCTCGCTAAATTCGGTTTGTGACACCATGCAGAAAGTCGCCCAAGAACAGGAAAGGGTATCTCTGCAAGCCCGCTTGGATTCCGAAAAGCCACAGGCGGAACGGAACCGGCTCGGTCAGTTTGCAACTCCCATCACCCTCGCGCAGGACATTGTGCGGTTCGGTGCTAATCTCCTGGATGTGGATCGCCCGATCCGCTTTTTTGATCCTGCATTTGGAACCGGCTCGTTTTTCTCCGCTCTCCTCCATACCGTGCCAAGAAATCGGATCGAGGCAGCAAAAGGCTTCGAGTTGGACCCCCATTACGGGGAACCATCCCGCAGGCTTTGGCAAGACACGCCGCTTGATCTCGAGTTGGCGGACTTCACGCGAGCAGCAGCACCTACAGAGGAGCCAGACCGATTCAATCTCATAATCTGCAATCCACCTTACGTACGTCATCATCACATTGTGAACGGGGAAAAAGCTAGACTACAGGAAGTTACCCAAGCCGCGTCCGGTGTCCGCATTGCTGGTCTGGCGGGATTGTATTGCTACTTCCTCGGGCTGTCTCATGCCTGGATGAAGCGGGGTGGAATCGCGGGATGGCTGATTCCTAGCGAGTTTATGGATGTGAATTATGGGAAAACGGTGAAGCGATACCTATTGGACAAAGTGATGTTGCTCCGTATCCATCGGTTCGACCCAAACGACGTGCAGTTTGACGACGCTCTCGTTTCTTCGGCTGTCGTCTGGTTCTGCAACGATCCCGTCCATGCCAGTCACGAAGTCGAGTTCACCTTTGGTGGTTCCCTCTCCGCGCCGAATGTCGCGCGCACCGTTCCAGTCGCAGCGCTTCGGAAGGAAGCCAAGTGGACACGCTTTCCTGTCTCAGGAGTGCGGGAGGGGACCGTACGCTATCGCCTCTCAGACCTTTTCACGATTAAACGTGGGATTGCTACAGGACACAACAAGTTCTTCATCCTTACGAGAGATGAAATCGAAGCTAATGACCTTCCCTTCAAGTTCTTTCATCCCATCCTACCCAGCCCGCGTTATGTACCTGTTGATGAGATCAAATCCGATGAGCAGGGACGACCAACTTTAGAGCGTCAGCTATTTGTCTTGGACTGTCGCTTGCCTGAGGACGAAGTAAGAAAGCAACTTCCGAAACTCTCGGCATACCTTGAACGTGGGAAGGGAACGGTGTCAGAACGCTACCTCTGCCGCTCCCGAAAGATTTGGTACTCCCAAGAGGAGCGTCCACCGGCCCCCATTCTTTGCACGTACCTGGGAAGGAGCGACGCCAAGAGCGGACGGCCGTTCCGATTTATTTTGAACGACTCCAAGGCGACTGCCGCAAACGTCTATTTACTGTTGTACCCAAAGCCTGCGCTTGCTCGTGCAATCTCCAGGGATAGATCCCTGCTACGCCGGGTTTGGGAAGCTCTCAACAATCTATCCCCAAGATCAATTGTAGGAGAGGGACGAGTTTATGGCGGGGGACTTCACAAGCTTGAGCCAAAAGAACTAGGTAACGTGGACGCGGCGCCTATTGTGGACACTGTACCTGAGCTACGGATCCAATCCAGACCGATACAATCAAGCTTATTTGATCGGGAAACCGCTTAAATCACTACTGCTGACCTTGGTCGTTAGGCAGAGTAAGACTGACTAAACTGCCATTCCGCCACGGATGATTTCTATCTCTAGGCTATATTCAGCCGGCAATTGACAACCCTATGGCCAAACACGTATGTTTTGAAATGAAAAGGGACAAGCACCCATGATCATCGACTGTCATGCACATTTGGTTCCCAAAAGTTGGTTTCATCCAAAATCCCCAAAGTCTATTTTCGATATCGAGGGAGTCTTAGAAGAACAGCAGAAGGCCGGCGTCGACATCACGGTCTTCGGCAACAACTGGATACGCACGCCCGAAGGCGCAAACCCCTTACAAGTAGTCAAGGAGTTCAATGAGTTCGCAGCCGAAACAACAGCCAAATATCCCAAACGCCTCCTCGGTCTCGCCTCCTCGATTCCCTTCGGCGACGATCGCGTCCTTAAGGAAACGGAGCGTGCGGTCCGCGAATACGGTCTGAAAGGAATCATGATCGGCTCCAGCGTGAACGGAGAGTATCTCGACTCCCCGCGCGCCGTACCTTTCTTCGAATTGGCAACGGACTTAAACGTCCCCCTCTTCGTCCACCCGCCGCGCATCACCATCGGCGCGGAAAAAATGGAGATCTTCCGTCTCCCCGAGATGTTGGGAAGACCCTTCGATACGACCCTCTCCCTCACCCGCTTCATCCTGATGGGTGGGCTGGAGAAATTTCCCAAGCTGAAAATGGTTTGCGCTCATGTAGGCGGCGCCCTGCCCATGCTCCCGGGCAGACTCGGCTTCGGCTATGAGCTGAGATACGACATGAGCTTCGGTCCGTGGGAGCCGGATGTTTTAACGAAACCTCCTGCCGCTTACATTGAACAGCTCTACTTCGACACCGTTTGCCTCCACCCTCCTGCAGTGTTGTGCGCAGTCCAGACGGTAGGTGCCGATCACGTGGTTTTCGGCAGTGACTTTCCGCCGGTCCCTATCTCTCTGAAGCGGTCTGTCGATACTGTCCGTGACGTTTCTATCTCTGCAGAGGAAAAAGAGAAGATACTGGGGAGTAACGCGGTGAAGCTTTTGGGCCTTAGCGGGTAAGAAAAGCGGGAGGCTCCATGGACAGCAGGCCCAGCAAGCTGAGAAAGTTTTTTACCGCTTTAGTCACGGCAACGTTTATCCCCTGTTTCCCGAGCGCGGCAGCGGAGCGCTCATTGCCTGTGGCCTACGCGGCTATAAGCGGCTCCCACATTGCGCTCTGGGTCGCGAAGGAGGCGGGACTCTTTGACCAGCATGGTCTCCCGGTAGATTTGATCTACCTCGGAGGTGGCCAGGCAACTAAGGTCCTGCTCACCGGCACCTCTCCGATTATCGCCATATCCGGGCCGGCCCCGGTTACCGCTGCGGTCCAGGGGGCGGATGTAGTGATGATCTCCTGTGTGCTGAACACCTTCATCTTTTCCATAATGTCCAGGCCTGAGATCGAAAAGCCTGAAGGGCTCCGAGGAAAGAAGATCGGAGTCAGCCGCTTCGGAGCGGCCACGGATTTCGCCCTCAGGTACACTCTTAGGAAATGGGGCATGGACCCCGGCCGCGACGTCACGATCCTCCAGATTGGCGGCGTCCCTGAAATCCTCGGAGCGATCGAGGCACGATCCATTGACGCCGGCGTCCTCGCATCGCCCTCGACCCTACGCGCCAAAAAAGCTGGACTCCGTGAGCTTGTGGACATGGGGACGCTCGGCATCGATTACCCAGGCTCATGCCTGGTAACGACGAGGAGATTCCTGAAAGAGAGCCGCCAAACCGTCAAAGAATTCCTCAAGGCCTTTTTGGAGGGTGTGCAAAAGACATTGACCGATCAAGCCTTTGCCAGCCGGGTCATCAGGAAGTATACCAAGGTGACCGACCCCGAAGTCATCGCGGTCACCTATCAGGACTTTGTGAGATATCTCCGGCCGATCCCGCGCGCAACCACGACCGGAGTGAAGCTCATCCTGGATCAACTCTCGGTGAACGAGCCAAAGGCGCTAGGGATCAAACCTGACTCCGTGATAGATTCGAGCTTGCTCCAAGAGCTAGAGAGGGAGGGATTCTTTAAAGCACCCTCCTCCAGTTCCCACTAGGACACATCCGCGGACGACGCTCAACGGAGAGTGCTCACCACATCGCGAATCGTATTGACAGCTTCTTCCACGTCCCTCCGGTCGATATCCAGATGAGTGACCATGCGGATCTTTTCCGCATTCACGGGAACACCCAAAACCTTACGGCGGGCTAATTCGGCAAGAAAATCGGAAGAGGACAAGCCTGTCTTATGGACGTCGTAGATGACGATGTTGGTCTGGACTTTGGCCGGATTCATCTGAATACCCGGAATCTCGGAAAGCCTCTCGGCAAGGAACTTGGCGTTTTCGTGATCGATGCGCAGCCGCTTGGGCCCCTGCTCCAAAGCGATCAAGCCGGCGGCGGCAAGAACGCCCGCCTGACGCATGCCACCGCCGAGCATCTTGCGGATGCTGCGACATCGGTCGATAAAGGCCTTCGACCCCACGATCATCGATCCCACAGGAGCCCCGAGTCCTTTGCTTAAACAGAACTGGATCGAATCGAACTTCTTCGTCATCCCGGCGACCTCCTCGCCAAGATAGGTGGCGGCATTGAAGATGCGCGAGCCATCCAGGTGGACCGAGAGGCCGGCTTCGTGTGCCCGGTCACAGATCTCATGAGCAAGCTGCGTAGGGTAGACCGTGCCTCCGGCCATGTTGTGCGTGTTCTCAAGGGAGATCAGAGCGGTCTGTGCGCGGGAATAAATTTTCGGACGGATGGCCCGGGAGATTTGTTCCCACGTCATGATCCCGCCTTCGGCGGGAACCACCCGCGGCAGGACCCCGGCAACACCCGCCATCGCGGCCATCTCGTAGTTATAAATATGGCCTTTTTCTTCGCAGACCACTTCTTGACCAGGTCGCGTCTGGGCAATGATGCAAGTGAGATTGCCCATGCTTCCCGAGGGAACAAAGAGAGAGGCCTCACGGCCAAAAATCTGTGCGGCGCGTTCCTGGAGCCGGTTGACCGTCGGGTCCTCCATGAAAACATCATCCCCCACTTCGGCCTCGGCCATGGCGCGGCGCATTTCCAGCGACGGCTTTGTTACCGTGTCGCTTCTAAGGTCGATGATTTTTTCCGCCACCCTACCCTTCACTCCAGCCTGCCTTCGATTTGCCTGATGACATCAGGAGCGAGATAGAGCCTCACGTAGGTCTGGTAGATGGATTCGTTCTGCAGCCACATGATATCTGTCCTGGTTTTTACCGCCTCGCGCATTTCGTCTTGCAGATGTTCCTCCATGCAGTATCCTTTGATCACGTCAACAACAAAGTTTCCGTGCCCCTCATCGTGATACTCGTCTCGCGCCAGAAAGGAACGCACACTACCGCCGATACCGACGAGGGGCACCGAGGCAGGTTCCAGCGCTGTAGCCGGGATACCCAAGAGCCTTACATCACGGTCCAGAAGAGTTGTGCGGGAGGCTTCTGTATCTGCCAAAAGCCAAACGAGTCCCTGAAAGTGCTCGGAACGCAAGTGGATAGGAAAGTAGGGTGAGTCGCCGATAAAGCGCCCTTGAATGATCACAGCACCATTTCCAAGGGCTCACGGGTAATAAACTCCACACATGTGCGGGCGGGGTCAGGCAACTGAGCCAGCAATCTTCCAAGATCCGGGTCGCTGGCGAGAACCTGTCCATTCTTAACCGCGATCCACTGGTCGGCATATTCCTCTAGGAGAGTCTCCAGATTTTTGTTGATCCAGACGTGATCGGCTTCAAACGCAAGCAACTCGTTAGCCAGTTGCTCTTTCATCCTTGTCCTCCATTGTTCTTCACGCAACGGGTTTCATCTAACGAAAATGATTCTCTCTGAAGTCAACGGACAAGTCAAGGTAAGGGAGGCAATGTCCATCCCTGCCCGCAAACCGACCTAGGAAGTCTGGGAAAAAATTTTCGCTGGTGTGAGCCTTTTTGGACCGAAATCTTGCATTAGGAGATAGAGGCTATCAAGTTGGCCCCAGCCGAAGTTCGAAGGGTTACGGATTAACACGAACGGGGGCGGTTAAGGATCTAAGGCTTTAAAATCGCTCTCGCATGGGTCTTGAGAGCTGAAGGGAGGTAATTATGTTTGGAAAAAAAGGAAGTTTTGTTTTCTTGCTGGTTGTCTTGTTTTTGAGCTTCTTTGCGGTGGATAGATTGTTTGCACAAGAGGACGACTCCGACCGTATCCTGACAATAGACCATTTTGTCCCGCATATCTCCACCGTGCCAGCCAGTGAAGGCGAGCTCGTCGAGCTATTTGTGCGGGAAAGAGTTCGACGTGGCCATCATCGCGATAGACCCGTCGTCCTCATGGTCACCGGCGCGGCGACCCCAGCCATGGAGGTCTTCGATCTCCGGTTTGAGAACTATAGCTGGATGGCCTCTCTGGCCCAAGCCGGCTTCGACGTCTTTGCCATGGACTTTACAGGCTACGGCTTGTCCCCGCGACCGACGATGGACGATGCATGCAACGCTCATCCTCAGGATCAGAGATTTCTTATTCCCAATCCCCTTCCTGAGCCCTGCGATCCCAGCTACCCGTTCACGCTCTCGAACATGCAGTCGGATTGGGACGAGATTGACATGGTCGTGGACTACATTCGGCAGCTTCGAGGTGTCGAGAGGGTCAGCCTTGTCGGCTGGTCGCGCGCAGGCGTGCGCATCGGCGGCTACACCGCCCGGCATCCGGAGAAGGTGGAGAAGCTGTTCCTTTACGCGCCTAGGTATAACCGGCTGGATCCTAGCGACCCTCCCAAGGTGCTCCCTGAACCTGGAGTGCCTATGCGGGTGCAGCCGGTCGACGACTTCGCCGGCTGGGACGCCGAAGTGAGTTGCGAGAACCAGTTTACGCCCGGAATCCGCGAGGTGATGACGTTGAGCAGGCTTGAGTTCGATCCGCTGGGCAGCACATGGGGCACCACGGGCGTGCGGCGAGCCCCCTTTCAGGGCACGCTGTTTGGGTGGAATCCAACGGTCGCGCGTCGGATCGAAGCCCCGACACTCATAATCGCAGGCGATCTCGACAGGATGTCAGGTGTCACTCATGGTCGTAACCTTTACGATGATCTTCTGATCGACAACAAGGTGTTCGTCCACGTAGAGTGTGCGTCGCACCAGTTGGTGTGGGAGAACCAGCACATGATCCTGCTGCGCGCGTCCGAAGAGTGGCTCCGCCACGGGACGTTCGCCGGACACCCCGATGGGTTTTTTTTCGTTGATAGTGAGGGGAACGTCCATGAGGAGTGAGGAAACAAGGGCCTGGTCAGAAAGGTGGCCAAGTGAAAAGATGGTGGTGAAGCAGTCGGCTGCGGCGGGCTCCACCGAGGTGAAACCCGGCGGACGGTCAGCTTCGACCGCCGCCTCAAAAAAATACCAAAAGGAGAATGATTATGAATCGAGGCATTAAGTCGATAATCTTGGGAGTTTTTTTCGGCACCATGTTCGTCCTGGGCAGCCTGCTCAACGTGGGGGCTCAAGAAGAATGCTCAGTAGCCACTCTGCATGGGGAGTATTTGGTAACCGGAGCAGCGGAGGCACGCTTCGATCAACGTGATGACCCGTCGTTCCCCCGGCGCAACATGGAGCTGTGGAAATTCGACGGGGCCGGAGAGATGGAGAATCTTCGCTTTGTCCTAAACAATGGCGGGACCGTCGGGCGCGGATCCGGCAGGGCGAGCTATACGGTGGACCCCGACCTATGCACCGCCTTTCTAGAGTTCCGTAATGGGGTGCAGTTTGAGTTGTTCCTGACCCGAGACGGACACGAAGGTGCCGCCATCCGAGTAGATGTAGATGATGAAGGCAGGGCAGTAGTTGCAACCCGTTCCATTAAGAAGCGATAGAGCTTGAGGCGGAGAGGCCAAGGATTCCGGCGAGCTGATCATCCATCCAGAGCCCGAGCGCTTCTTCGAGGTGCCGATCGTGCCGCCGCTGCCGGAGGGGCTCAACTTCATCCCGTGAGCGTCGTATGGCATGGTGAGTTGGCGGAATCTCGCCGTGCATCTCATCACCTTCTGGAGGAAATGCGGGGCCGGAAAAATACGCACATAGGTTTTCGACGACTATACGCAAGGTTGGCAGAAAGGAGCTTCTAGCATGAAGTGCAAATACAGAATCACGAAAGCAGCCTTTGGAGGCTGGGTAGTTCTTCTTCCCCTTTTAGCGCTCGCCATTCCTAACTACGCAGCGGCAGAAACTTGTGTCGTCGATCGTCTGACTGATGCCGGCGAAGGCCAGGGTCTGCGTGGCGATCTGCGCTTTTGTATTAACCAGGCCATGGATGGGGACGTCATCACGTTTGAAGTCACCGGCACGATCAATCTGACCGGTGCCCTGCCGAATCTGACCCGGAGCATCAGCATCGAAGGTCCAGGGGCAAGCCTGCTGACCGTGCGGCAGGCCACCGACTACGGCATCTCTAGCATCTTCGCTGTCCGGAATGCGACGGTGTCCGTCTCCGGCCTGACCGTCGCCAATGCGGACAATTTCGGGATCGCCAACGCTGGGACACTGATGATCAGTAACAGCACGGTATCTGGAAATGGCCACGGGTCGTATGGCGGCGGGATCTGGAATGATATCGGGAGGACAATGAGCATCACTAACAGCGTTGTCTCCGGAAATGGCGACGGCGGGGGCATCGATAACCGTGGGACCATGACAGTCAGCAACAGCACGATCGCCGGCAACTCCGGGTACGACTATCAAGGCGATTCAGGATATGGCGGCGGCATTAGGAACGGCGGCACGCTGACGATCAGCAACAGCACGATCTCCGACAACTCCGCCTACGGCGGCGCTATTGGCGCCTTCGGCGGCGGCATCTTGAATTGGGGCACGCTGACGATCGGCAACAGCACGATCTCCGGCAACCTCGCCTTCGGCGGCGCTATTAGCAACGGCGGCGGCATCGTGAACGGGGGCATGCTGACAATCAGCAACAGCACAATCTCGGGCAACGGTGCAGAGTATGGCGGCGGTATCTTCAACGCCGGCACCATGAGCGCGCGCAACACCATCCTAGCGAACAATACGGCCCCGTCCGGCACGCCCGACCTCGCGGGCAGCCTCGGCTCGCTGGGCTACAACTTGATCGGCAACTCCAGCGGCGGCAGCGGCTTCGACGAGACCGACCTGCTCAACGTGGATCCCCTGCTTGGTTCGCTCCAAGACAACGGCGGCCCCACCTTCACTCACGCATTACTGGGAGGCAGCCCGGCCATTGACGCTGGCGACAACAGCGACGCCCCGGAGTGGGACCAGCGCGGCGAGGGCTTCCCCCGCATCGTCAACGGCATCATCGACATCGGCGCCTACGAGGTCCAGGAGTGAGAACGCTAGCGGGATGCTCTGAGGCATTTAACTGTTAGGGCGGAAGGCCCATCCGCCGCATCAGATTTTGGAATCTCGGATGCGAGCGAAGGCTGTCGAACTCTGGGCTTACCTTGAGAAAAACTATCGTACTAGAGCGCTCCTTATATGCTTTTTCCAGCCATTCCAGAGCTGAATCGTCCTCTCCAAGACCAGTGTAGATTACAGCGATGTGGTAGGTCGTGAGATAACCTCTCGTGGAGAGCTCCTTTAACTGTTCGATCAGCTTCCTAGCCTCGCCTTTCTTGCCTAACCGCGCATAGACATATCCGAGCTGCCCTATCCCTTCCGCGATGGCTCCCGTAGGCTTTTGAAGTTCTGCTATGGCTTCCTCAAACATCCCCTTTAGCATATAAGCCCGCCCGAGGTGGAAGCGCACCGCGCCGAAGTTCGGATCCAGTTCGACAGTCTTCCGGGCTTGTTCGATCGCCTGGTCATAATGGCGCGCAAAGTAGAATGTCCGTGCCATGACCGTGTTTATGATGAGCGAGAGCGGATCAAGCTCCTGGGCCCGCTTTATTCGTGCAATGGCTTCATTATGCCGCCCCATCGCCGATAGATACGAGGTATACCAAAGGTGAGCGTTGGCATAATTTGGGCTAAGCTCAATGGCTCGCCTGAATGCTCTCTCAGCGTCCGGCCAGTCCCGATCGTAAAACAGTCGGGCATGTCCCAGCGAGGTGTGAGCTTCGGTGAGCGTCTCATCCAGCTCGAGCGCCTTCAGCGCCGCTGCCTTCCCTCTTGGAAATCCCTCCATTGGCAAGGTGGCATCGTAGCGGGCAAGCATATTGTGGGAGTCCGCCAACCCGGCGTAGGCCAGAGCATAGCTCGGATCTTTTTCGATCGCCTGCTGGAAGTACTCGATGCCCTTCCTCATATCCTTTTCCGTCCTCTTGTTCCAAAAGTAACGGCCTTTGAGATAAAGCTGATAAGCTTCAATGTTCTCGGTGTACCGTTGGGTCAGCCGCTTCTTCTCCTCGCTGGTCAGCCGTATTCGTAATTGATCCGATATTTGCCTGGTGATCTCCTCTTGCAGGACTAAAATCTCAGAGAGCTTCCGCGCGTACTTGTCGCCCCAGAGATGACGATTATTCCGCACATCGACCAGCTCTGCGCTAATGGTGAGATTGTCGTCAGTCTGAACTACTTTTCCCATGAGCACAGCCTGGACGTTAAGAGATTTTCCTACTACTTGGGGATCTGACTCTTTTCCCCTGTAACGAACGACGGAGGCGCGCGATATCACCTTCAAATTGGGCAACTGAGAGAGTTGGTTCATTAGGGTTTCAGCGATGCCGTCGCTCAGGTATTCCATATTGGGATCAGCACTGGCGTTGACGAAGGGCAAGATTGCTATGGAATCTATTTGACTACGGGCCGTGAGGAGATAGACCCCGACACCCACGAGGAGGAGGACCATAGAAGCCAGTGCCGCCGAGATGACGCTGGCTTTGTTTCTCTTGATGAACTTCGCGCTGCGATACCACAGTGCGTCCTTCCGGGCGAGAACCGGCAGGCCCTCCAGGTGACGGCGGATGTCCTCGGAGAACTGTTCGACCGAGGCGTAGCGCCGCTCGGGTTCCTTGCGCAGGGCCATCAGCACAATGTTATCGACATCGCCAGCGAGATGGCGACGGAGCTTCTCGGGCTGGCCATCGCGGGTACCGCTCACAGATTCGGGCGTGATGGTGGTCCCGCTCGTGCCATCAGACCCCGGCACCTCCTCAACGCGGCTGATAGCAGCGCTTGGCTTTTCCGGCTCTTCCTCGCAGATGACCCGCTCGATCTCTTGCGGCGTGCGACTCTTGACGCGGTACGGGCGATGCCCGGTCAGCAATTCGTAGAGCAGGACGCCCAAAGAGTAGACATCACTGGCGGGAGTGATCGTCTCGCCTCGAACCTGCTCTGGACTGGCGTAATCGAGCGTCATCGGCCGCAGCCCAGATGTGGTCTCTGTAGTTTGAGAGGAAGGATCGAGATGCAGGAGCTTAGCGATACCGAAGTCCAGCAACTTGGGCATCCCGTCAGCGGTAACAAAGATGTTGCTGGGCTTAATGTCACGATGGACAACGTCGTGCTCATGGGCGTACTGGACGGCAAAGCAGACGGTACGAAAGAGCTTAAGCCGCTCGACAGTGGGCAGTTTATGGGTGTCGCAGTACACGTCAATCGGAAGACCCTCAACGTAGTCCATAATGAAGTAGGAAAGGCCATCGTCGGTGGTGCCGGCATCAAGAAGTTTGGCGACGTTCGGATGGTCTAGATTGGCGAGAATCTGCCGCTCGTTGCGGAAGCGGCGGATGATAGCGTCTGTATCCATGCCGCGCTTGACGATTTTGATGGCAACTTGCTTCTGGTACTGCCCGTCGGCGCGCTCGGCCAGGTAGACCACTCCCATCCCACCGTGGCCGATCTCGCTTACCACTTTATACGGCCCGACAGGCCGTCCCACCATGGCCTCGGCTCCATCGGTGGGGTGGGAGGGAGTCGCCAAGGCCGGAGTCTCGAGGAAGCTCGGCGCTTGTTCGTGGGAGGCAAGGAGAGCTTCCACTTGCCTTCGCAGCGCCGGATCGCCGATACAGGCTTCATCCAGGTAGGCGGCCCGCTGGCTCACTTCCCGCTCAAGTGCCGATTGAAACAATTCCTTAACTTGCTGCCAACGTTCAGGGGTCATAAAAACAGTGATAAGTGACAAGTGACGAGATTATCTTTATCACTTCTCACTGGTCACTCGTCACTGCTCCTGTGATCTCGCAATGGAGCCAGGCCTTGGCCACGGTCCAGTCGCGTTTGACCGTGGCGGGTGAAATCCCGAGGACTTCCGCTGCCTCTTCCACGGTGAGCCCGCCAAAGAATCGTAGCTCAACGATTCGGCTTTGACGCCGGTCAAACGTCGCCAGATGGGCCAGGGCCTCGTCGAGCGCGACCAGATCCACGTCTCGCTCCTGAGACAAACCGCCTGCTTCATCAAGGGATAGCTTGGACGCCTCGCCTCCACGCTTGGCAGCGCGGCGACTGAGAGCGTGATTTACAAGGATCTGGCGCATAAGATTGGCGGCAATGCCGAAGAAGTGGGCACGGCTTTGCCAGCGTACATTGGTCTGGTCTACGAGCCTCAGATAGGCCTCATGGACCAATGCCGTGGGCTGAAGCGTATGATCCGGACGCTCGCGCCGTAGATAGTGATCGGCCAGGCGGCGGAGTTCATCGTAGACTAAGGGAATTACCTTATCCAGCGCTTCTTTATTCCCATTGCTCCAATCCAGAAGCCATTGAGTCACGTCTGTTGGCGAAGCCGTCATCCCGTAGCCTCCCCTGTTATTGAGGGGCGGATTTAGATTCCTCTTGCTTACTCCAGCCTGCCCTCGATCTGTTTGATGACATCGGGAGCGAGATGGGGTCTCACGTAGGTCTGATAGATGGATTCGTTCTGCAGCCACATGATATCTGTCCTGGTTTTTACCGCCTCGCGCATTTCGTTTTGGAGATGCTCCTCCATGCAGTATCCTCGAATCACATCGACGCAGAAATTGCCATGCCCTTCGTCGTGGTACTCGTGCGCGCGGAAGAATTCGAGCGCCGGAGAGGGAACCCACGGGTAATAGCGCTCCAGCGCCTCTCTCTCCTCCCCCATTCTCTTCGGCCCCTCTCCCTCGAATACCAGACCCGTCCCAATCGCCACGCTCCAGTGGCTCTGCTGAACGAGCTGCACATACATCTCCAAGGCCGCTCGAATACCTGGGAGCGGCTGATAGCTCAACAGCTCCTGGCGCGGGACCCCTAAACCTTCCGTGAACCTCGTCCAGAGCTCGGCGTGACTCGGATATTTGCCGCCGAAGAGGTCCTCGCCCTCTTCCTCAACCATGTTCTCCAGCAGCGCCCGGCGCAGCTCCGGCACCGGACATTTCTGGTAGCGGACGCCGAAGAATCTGTGGATGTTACGAAACTCATGAAACAGATTCTTCGCCCACCACTGAAGCTGCTCTTTCGTAAGCCTGCCCGTGAGCAGCAATTGCCGCACCGGATGGGGCCGGCCATATCTGGTCCGCAAGGTCTGTTGTAGATCCGCGATCAACGCCTCGGGCGATAGCAGAGCCATATCCGTCACCTCCTGTTTGGACTCCGATCATATACAACTTTATTATCCTTGGCCAGCACCTTCTTCAACTCTTAATTGTTAATTTTTAGGTCTGAATTCAATGGCCCTATTCAAAAATTGACAATTTAAAACTTACTTGAGTTGACAGCGGCCCTTCTTTAGAGTTAGCTATCTTTTTTATCGCTTGAAAAGAGGAGAGAAGCATGAAGAGACGGATCGCTCCGGTTTTTCTCGCGTTGCTATGCACTGTGCTTTTCACGATGCCCGCCGCGGCCAAAGACCGACTGGCCATCGGCTACACCAGCGCTAGCGGCGTCTTCGCCGGCCTCTGGGTAGCCCACGAGGGAAGGTTTTTTGAAAAATATGATATCGATTCCCACTTAGTGCTGATCGCTTCGGGCTCACTGATGGTCCAGGCTATGCTGGGAGGCGACCTCCCAGTGGCTGCCGGTGCGGGGAGCGCCGCGGTCGATGCCAGCCTAGGCGGGGCGGACATCGGCATGTTCGGGACGCTTGTTAGAGTCCCAGCCTTTTATATTATGGCTTTGCCTGAGATCAAGTCGATTGAGGACTTGCGCGGGAAATCGGTTGGCGTTACCCGCTTTGGCTCTTCTACGGATTTCACGATGCGCTACGTCCTGCGCAAACAAGGGCTTGAGCCAGGACGGGATGTGACGCTAATACAGACGGGCGACGTCTTTGCGGCTGCTGCGATGTTGCGCACTCGTGCTATCGTGGCTGCGCCGTTCTCCAGCCCGTCAAACCTCCGGGCTGAGGAGGCCGGCGCCCGTGTTTTGCTCAACATGGGGAAGGCCGGCGTCTACTTTCCTCACGATGCGTTCATGGCGCGCCGTTCCTTTATTAATGCCAACGAGGATCTGGTGCAGCGCTTTTTGAAGGGCTATTCCGAAGGGGTTCACCGCCTCTACACCGATCCGGTCTTCAGCCGGCGTGCGATCGGGAAGTATACCCGCGCAACCGACGCGAAGACCCTCGATGCGGTCTACCAGTACGCCGTGGATTATGTGGATAAAATTCCCTACAACACGCGCGAAGGCATCCAGGAGGTTTTGAATCAGGCAGCGGCAAGAAACCCCAAGGCAAAGAATGCCAGTCCTGAAAGTTTTTATGACGATCGGTTTGTGAAGGAGCTTGAAGCATCGGGGTTCTATAAACAGCTTTGGGGGAAATAGCATGGCAAGAGTAGGTTTTGCTCTAGGATACGGCAAATTTACCAACGTTAGAGAAATCGCGAATCTGATGCAGCAGGCGGAAGAGCGCGGCTATGAGATGGGTTTTTTCTCCGAGACCATCGAGCTGATGCGCGATTCCGTTACCGCGCTGGCCGCGATCGGACTCGCCACCAAGCGGTTAGTTCTTGGCTCGACCCAGATCGTGCGCCTGCGTGGCCCCGTAGTCATGGCCCAAACGCTCGCCAGTCTCGACGAACTGACCGGCGGCCGCATGACGCTCGCGCCGGGCGCCTGTACTAAGAGCCATGCAAGGGTACACTCGCTGGCAACCGAGCTGGATGCCACTCCCGCTGCAGTGCTTAAAGAATATATCGAATCGATGCGGCTGCTGCTTACTGGCGAGAAAGTTTCGTATCACGGCAAGTACGTGAACTTCGACAATGTCGGCCTGGCCTGGAAGCCAGTGCGCGACTATATCCCGCTCTATGTCCCCGCTACCAGCAAGACGGGATTGCGCCTCGCCGGCCAGATCGGCGATGGAGTCGTCTTGAACGCCGTCTGTTCGCCGGAGTACACGGAGAACGCGCTCAAGATCATCGGGGAAGCTGTCGAGGCGGCGGGGAGAGACTGGTCTAAGTTCGAGGTCACCCAGCTCATCAACTGTTCGGTAGAGGAGGATCACAAGAAAGCGCTCGACGAGGTGCGCTGGGAAGTGGCAACCAAGCTCGATCCCATTCAGCTTCCCTTTATCGCAGGGCCAAAGATGCGGGTGGGCGAACCCTACATCAGGAAAGAGGACATTCCACTATTCGAAAAGGCCTATGCCAAAGGCGGCATGGAGGCGCTGATCAAGGCTGTCCCTGACTCTTACGTAGAAGGAATGACCGCGAGCGGGACGCCGGACGAAGTAGTGAAACGGGTCGAGCGTTATCGCCAGGCTGGAGTCAAACTTCCTCTCCTGCGGCCTGCGGCGGTGCATCAAACGCAGCAGCTCCTGGAGCTGTTCGCGCAGAAATAAGAAAGGCAACAGGCATGAGGCGCGAGGCAACAGTAAAAACAATCTTTTCTCAAGCCTGTGGCCTATCGCCTCTCGCCTGAAGTCTTAGAGCTTTTATGTATCGCGTCGGGGTCGACATCGGTGGGACCTTTACCGACCTCCTTTTGGTAGGCGAGGATCGATCCGCCATTATCGGCAAGACCCTGACCACACCGGGAGATCCGAGTCTTGCCGTCGAGACAGCACTGCGTCAGGCACTGGAGGGCGGCGTTCCTAAGCCGCGCGAGCGCGGAACGCTGGTTCACGGTACGACTCTGGTGACGAATGCCCTGATCGAACGCCAAGGGCCGCTGACCGCGCTGCTCACTACTGCCGGCTTCCGAGACGCCCTGGAGATCGGGCGCGAGCACCGCTATGAGCTGTATGATCTGAATCTGGAACTCCCAAGGCCCCTTATCCCGCGCCACCTGCGCTTCGACATTCCCGAGCGGATCGCGGCAGATGGCAGTGTGCTGCAACCGTTGGACGAAGCTTTTGTGCGCCGCTTGGTTACAGAGTTACGAGCGAAGGGGATCAAGGCCATCGGCATCTGCTATTTGAACAGCTTCCGCAATCCCGTGCACGAGCGGCGCACCGCCGAGATCATCGCTGAGGTAGCCCCCGAGATCCGAGTCTCGCTGAGTTCGGATGTTGTCGCCGAGATCCGCGAGTTTCAAAGAACCAGCACTACTGTGGCTAACGTCTACGTGCAGGAGCGCGTGGCAAAATACCTTGAGGATCTCCAGCAGCGGTTGGACAGGCTCGGTTTTGTGGGAAGTTTTTTCGTCATGCTCTCCAGCGGCGGGATCGCCACGGCTGAAACGGCCGCCCGCTTTCCAGTGCGTCTCCTAGAATCCGGTCCGGCGGCTGGTGCTCTGGCCGCGGCCCAGCAAGGGGTCCTCGCAGGCTACCCGGACCTGCTTTCTTTCGATATGGGCGGGACGACCGCTAAACTCTGCGCGGTCGAAGATGGCCGCCCTTTGAAAACGCACGAGTTCGAGGTGGATCGAGTATACCGCTTCAGACGGGGCAGTGGGCTCCCGATAAAGATCCCGGTTATCGACATGATCGAGATCGGGGCCGGCGGCGGAAGCATCGCCCGCGTAGACGCGCTTGGCCTGCTGAAGGTCGGCCCGGAGAGCGCCGGCGCCGAACCTGGGCCGGCCTGCTACAGTCAAGGCGGCCAAGAGCCTACCGTGACCGATGCCGACCTGGTGCTGGGATATTTGGATCCCAGCTACTTCCTCGGCGGCAAGATGAGGCTCGACATAGAGGCCGCGCGGCGCGCCCTTTCCGGCCTGGGCCAGCGCCTCGGGCTCAGCATCGAGCAAGTCACGTGGGGCATCCATCGGATCGTCAATGAGAATATGACTAACGCCGCGCGCGCGCATCTGGGCGAACGCGGCAAGGATCCACGTCGCCTGCCGCTCCTCGCCTTCGGGGGCGCGGGGCCGGTGCACGGCTACCGGGTGGCGGAAATACTTCATCTGCCCGCGCTGATCTCGCCTTTCGGCGCGGGAGTGGGTTCTACCTTCGGCCTCCTGGTGGCGCCGCTGGCGTTCGATTTCGTCCGCAGCGCCTACAGCCATTTGGACGGTCTGGATTGGAGTTTCGCCAACAGCCTTCTGGACGAGATGGCGGGTGAGGGGCGCGCCGTGCTGGAGAGCTCCGGTCTTTCCGCTGCGGAAATTTCTTACCAGCGCAGCGCGGATATGCGCTATGTCGGCCAGGGACACGAGGTCTCGGTGCCGCTGCCGGATGGCACTCTGGGTAAGTCCGACTTTCCTCAGGTGACGGCAGCTTTCGAGCAGACCTACCAGGCACTCTACGGCCGCAAAGGTCCGGACGTTCCGCTGGAAGTGATCAACTGGCGCGTTGTTGCCAGCGGGCCGCAGGCCAAAATGGATTTTCGCCTGCCGCTGGCTGCCTCAGCACGCAACAAGGCGCTCAAGGGTTCAAGGTTGGCCTACTTCCCGGAGCACGGCCGCTATGTAGAGACGCCGGTGTACGACCGCTATGCCCTGGCTCCTGGCGCCAGCTTCAGCGGTCCGGCCATTGTTGAAGAGCGCGAATCCACTCTCATCGTCGGTACCCGGGGACATGCGCGGGTGGACGAGCGGCTTAATGTGATCGTGGAGTTTGCCGATGCGTGACCAGGCCATCGATCCGGTAATGCTTGAGGTGATCTGGAACCGGCTGCTCTCAGTTGCTACGGAGCAGCAGGACGCCCTCATGCAGACGGCGTTCAGCACGATTGTGCGCGAAAGCCAGGACCTCGCCTGCGGGATGTTCGACACGAAGGGGAAGATGATCGCTCAGTCTGTGAGCGGCACCCCGGGCCATATTAACGCCATGGCCACCTCCATGCGCCATTTTCTTACTGCCTTCCCGTCGCACACTCTGGCTCTGGGCGACGTGCTGATTACCAATGACCCGTGGATGACCGCCGGACAGATCAACGACATCACCATCACCACGCCTATCTTCAAGGACGGACGGATGGTGGCCCTGTTTGCGAACACCTGCCACAGCGCGGATATCGGCGGGCGCATCCTCTCGGCCGAGGCGCGAGAGGTATACGAAGAGGGGCTGCGCATCCCGATTATGAAGCTCTTCGACCGCGGGGAGCCGAACAAAGTTCTGCTGCAAATCGTTCGGGCCAATGTGCGGCAGCCGGACGAGGTAGTCGGCGACTTTCATGCCCAGGCCGCGTGCAACGACGCCGGCGGCCGCGCGCTCCTCGAGATGATGGGTGAGTTTGGCCTGGAGGGCATAGACCCGGTGGCCGACGAGATCGTCCATCGCTCTGAGACTGCCGTGCGCGCGAAGATTCGCGAGCTGCCGGACGGCGAATGGCAGAGCGAGACCTGGAGCGACGGCTTCGAGGAGCCGATCGTGATCCGCTGCCGCGTGCGCATCGCGGGCGATGAAATCTCGATCGATTTTGCCGGCTCCTCGCCGCAGAGCACGCGCGGGATCAACGTGGTGCTGAACTACACTCACGCCTACGCCAGCTTTGCAGTCAAAGCGGCAATTTACCCTGACGTGCCGCATAACGAAGGGAGTTTCCGACCAGTTCACGTCAGTGCGCCGCCCGGCAGTATTCTGAACGCCCTCGATCCGGCCCCGGTGGCGAGCCGCCAAGTAGTGGGTCACTTCGTTCCCAGCGCGATCTTTGCCGCTTTGGCAGGTGCCCTTCCAGGCAGGTTGATGGCGCCGAGCGCGGACCCGATCTGGTTGAGCGTTTGGCGCGGACAGAATCCATCCTTTACGATCACCGTTTTTCAGGTCGGCGGCACCGGCGCCCGTCCCACCAAGGACGGTCTGAGCGCCGTGGGTTTTCCCAGCGGCGTAGCCGGCGTCCCTGCCGAGGTGATCGAAAGTCTCTCGCCGGTTGTGATGCTTCGGCGCCAGCTTCGTCCTGACTCCGGAGGTCCCGGTAGATGGCGTGGTGGCCTGGGACAACTAACCGACTTCAGCAGGCGGAGCGAGGGCCGGTGGAGCGTGAGTTGCATCGTGGACCGGAGCAGGTACCCGGCGCCAGGCTTGCTCGGCGGCAAGGCGGGCGCCCCAGGGGAACTGATTCTAAGCACCGGCGAACGTCCCAACCCCAAGTCGCTGATCGATCTGAAACCTGGTCAGGTAGTTCACCTGAACACCCCGGGAGGAGGCGGCTACGGCGACCCGCTGAGCCGCGACCCGGAGCGCGTAAGGCAGGATGTCATTGAGGGGTACATCGGCCCGGAGGCGGCGGCAAGGGAGTATGGCGTGGTTGTCCGCTTCACCGGTAAGGACGACGAAATGGTTCGACTACCGGAGCAGTGGGTGATTGACGAAGAGGCAACGAAGGAACTAAGAAAAAGGATGAAAGCGGAAGGATAACCAATTTTAGATTTTGGATTTGGGATTTTGGATTGAATCTAAAATCGGAAATCTAAAATCCAAAATGGGGAGGCGAAATGGACCTGGGGGGTAGAGTGGCGCTTGTAACCGGTGGGGCGACCGGCATCGGCCGGGCGACGGTCTTGCACCTGGCGAGGGCTGGCGCGGCGGGTGTCGTGATCAACTACCGCTCTTCTAAAGATGCGGCCGAGCAACTCGCCGCAGAAGTGCGCGCCGTCGGTGCCGAGGCGCTCTGCGTTTGCGCCGACGTGAAAAGCGATGAACAGGTACGCGGGATGATCCAGAAGACAGGGGAGCGCTTCGGGCGGCTCGATCTGCTGGTGAACAACGCGGGAGTGACCCATTGGGTGCAGGTCTTCGATCTGGAGGGGCTGACCGATGCCATGTGGGATGATATTTTAGATATCAACGTAAAGGGCGCCTTCCGTTGCACGCGTGCCACGGCACCGCTGCTGGCGAAGAGCGGAGGCATGGTCATCAATGTTTCGTCCATATCCGGAATTCTCGCTCCCACGACCATGTCGTCTCTCGCTTATGGAACCGCTAAGGCTGCCCTCATCTATCTGACGCGCGGTCTGGCAGTGGCCCTGGCGCCGAAGGTTCGGGTCAATGGGGTAGCACCAGCGTTTACCGATACGCCTTGGATGAGGGACCATTACGGTGCCGACTACGATCAGGTGGTTACGAGGGCGGCTTCGATGTACCCTCTGAAGCGCGTCGCCAGCCCTGAAGATATAGCCGCGGCGATCCTGGGGATCGTGACCGGCGGCGACTTCGTCACGGGCCAGACCCTGATCGTCGATGGCGGCTTGAGCCTCGGATGAACTATTTTAGATTTTGGATTGCGGATTTTGGATTCAATCTAAAATCGAAAATCTAAAATCCAAAATCAGGGCGGCAATGACTGAAGGCTGATAGCAGTAAGGGCGATGAGGTGTGTCAGTGAGTAGGGATGGGCTGATCCAAGAGATGGAGCGCTACCGGTTGGTCGCCGTGGTGCGGTCGAAGAGTTCCGAGGAGGCGATCAAGACGGTCGAGGCTGTCGCCGAAGCGGGCGTCAAGTTTGTGGAGATCACCTACAGCGTGCCGGGTGCCGTCACTGTGATCAAGGAATTAGCAAAGAGGGGCGATTTGTTTGTCGGCGCGGGTACGGTGCTTTCCAACGAGCAGGCAGAACAGGCCATAGCGGCTGGAGCCTGTTTTATCGTCTCTCCGACTCTTGAGCTGAACCTGATCCCGATCTGTCGCAAGGCCGGCGTTGTTTGCGTCACCGGAGCGGCGACGGCCACCGAGATCCTGACGGCAATGCGGGCGGGCACGGATCTGGTTAAGCTTTTCCCTGCCGATTGTCTAGGGGGCACGAACTTCGTAGGGCATATAGCCAATACCTTTTCTGGCGCGCGCTTTATGGTTTCGGGAGGTGTGAGCCTGGCAAACGTCAAAGAATATGTCGAGGCGGGGGTGGTGGGATTAGCTTTGGGCAGCGCCTTTCTGAGGGGAGTTTTGTCCGGAGAAGGGCATAGCGGCCTGGTACGGAAAGTCGTGCCATTCGTGAAATTGGTAAAAAAGACGCTCGCAAAATCTAATTTTTAATTGTTAATTTTAAATTCTTAATTCAAAATTAACAATTCATAATTGAAAATTTGCCTATGGACTTGAAACTGACACTTGCATGCGAAGATTACGACCGCACCCGGGCGCTGCGCGACGGCTCGGTCAAAGCTGAAGGGATCGACCTCAACTGCCTCGTGCTCCCCGTCGAGGAGATCTTCTGGCGCATGCTGCGCTTTGAAGAGTTCGATGTAGCGGAGTTGTCGATGGGGGCTTTTCTCGTCGCTGCCGCGCAGGGACGCCGCCCTTTCATGGCGATCCCGGTATTTCCCTCGCGCACCTTCCGCCATCGCTGCATCTTTGTGAACGCCTCCTCGGGTATCGAGCGGCCGGAGGATTTGCGAGGAAAGCGGGTGGGAGTGCCCGAATATACGATGACCGCGTCCGTGTGGCTGCGTGGACTGCTGCAGCACGAGTACGGAGTTACTCCCGAGGAAATTCACTGGCTCCAGGGTGGAGAGGAACAGCCGGGGCGGAAGGATCGGGTTGATTTCGATTTGCCTCCCGGAATCCGTCTTGATGTCATACCCCAGGACAGAACGCTGAACCAGATGATCGAGAGCGGCGAGATCGATGCCTTGATGTCGCCGCGCATGCCTTCTTGTTTTCTCCAGGGATCGGTGCGCGTGCGCAGGCTCTTTCCCGATTTCAAACGGGTCGAGATGGAATATTTTCGCCGCACAAGAATTTTCCCCATCATGCATGTGATTGTGATCCGAATGCCTGTTTACGCGGAAAATCCCTGGGTTGCCCAAAGTCTGTTTAAGGCTTTCAGCGAAGCCAAAGACCTCTGCTTCAGCCAGATCTATGACTCCAATATTCTCCGCATCAGTCTCCCTTGGACCGTTGCCGAGTATGAAGAGACGATGCATCTGATGAGCAAGGATTACTGGCCGTATGGCTTTGCCGCCAACCGGCATGTCTTGGAGATCCTCCATTCCTATCTCTGGGAGCAAGGTTTGATAAAGCAGAAGCTGGACTTGGAAAAGCTCTTTGCGGTGAATACCTTAGAAGCGTTTAAGATATAGGGCGGCGGACCGCTTCGAACTCCCGCTGGCTATGGATCTCGTTCCTGCCCTGATGAGAGCCTGAGCTCCCCCTCCCAAGCTCCAGATCTAAACGATCTTTTCCCCGACCCGTTAACATTTGCCCCTCCAAAACGTCTAAATGGTTGAACGGAAAGGTAGAGACTCCACCTGACCAGTTCCATTGTAACCTGATGTTTCATGGAAAAGGGCCCCCTCCAGATCTAAAGGATGAGGACCTCGTGGCGTCGTGCCAAAGGGGGGAGCGCCAGGCGTTTGATATGCTTGTGCTCCGCTATATGCAGAGGGCCTATCAAATCGCGTTGGATTTCACGCATGATTACGAGGAGGCGAAAGATATGTCCCAAGAGGCCTTCCTGCGCGCCTTCTCGCAGATCAAGCGTTTCGACCGGAAGTCGACTTTTTACACTTGGTTCTATCGCATTCTCGTCAACCTCTGCCTCGATCACCATCGCCGCAGAGGACGATTCCCGTGGAAACAGCTTGATGGACAAGACGAGGAGCTTACCGAGGAGAGGGTTATGCCCAACGGACCTTCTCCTCCAGATCAGGAAGCATCGGCGGGAGAGGTTAAGCGTCAGCTCGGCATGGCTCTGGAAGCGCTGCCTGGAAGTCAGCGCACCGCATTTCTCTTGAGAAATCATCAGGGGCTTTCGATCTCCGAGGTCGCCAAGGTGATGCAGACTACTGAGGGAACTGTGAGGGTTCATCTCCACCGCGCGGTGGCGGCATTAAGGCAAAGTTTGGCAGAACTCGTTTAGGGAGAAATCCAATGATCCAGCACACAGATTCAATGCGACCGGCCTGTAAGGATTTTGAGGAGGATCTGGTCCTCTACTATTATGGGGATTGCGCAGGACCGGAACGCGACAGAGTTGAACAACACCTCAAGGGGTGTCTCTCTTGTCGCCGCTTTCTACAAGACCTGCGTACCTTTCTTCCCCTGATGATAAGGCCGAAAGAGCGCCCTCAGGCCTTTTGGGACGGTTATTACACGGAGCTCCAGAAAAAGCTCGCTGCGATGGAGGATGCAGAGCCCTGGTGGAAGAGGTTGTTTTCCTCCTTCCATCCTTGGACTGTCCCGGCCTTGGGAACGGCCCTGATCCTTATCCTGGCCTTGACCTTAACTTTTACCAAAGGGATGTGGCGCCCGCAGGGTGACTCGACCGAGGAAAAGGTCCCCCGGGAGATCCGGGCTGTGACAAGCGATTTGGATTTCTTTGAGGCCATGGATTTGCTCGAATCGCTGGATCTCCTCGAGACTGTCGAAGGGACGAGATCCGGAGGCGGCTCTGTCCAAAGGCTATGAAAAGCAGCGGAACCATCAAGTACTTTACTCTCTTTTTGCTCCTACTCATCCCTCTTTTAGCGAGGGCACAGGAGCCGGCGGAGCGCTGGCGCCGTTTGGGTCCGGACGAGAAAGCGACCATCTGGCGCAACTATCAACGCTGGCGCACTCTGCCTCCGGAAAATAAAGAACATCTGCGCGAAGAGTGGAATCATTGGCAAAGTCTCCCTCAGGACCGCCGGGAGAAATTAAAAAAGCGCTATGAGGAACTGCGCCAACTCTCCCCTGAAGAGCGCTCGCAATGGCAGCAGAAGTTTGAAGAACGCCGCAAACTCTCCCCGCAAGAAGAGCGCACGCTGCGCGACCGCCAGAGCGAGAAGAAACGACGTGGACCAAAAGGAAGAGACAAGGACTGACCGTACCCCTACTTCATGAACCAACGGCTCTTCGGCCGGACCCTCTGTTAACATTCGGAACCGGGAAACGTCTAATAGGCGGAACAAATGGAGGGAAATCAGATGAAAAAAGAGTTGTTAAAGGCCCTGATCGCGTTGTTCCTGTTCTCTTCAACGAGCTTCGCAAACGACTGGAAACCCTGGCACGACTATCGACATCATGGATATTACCTCCATGGAAGCCATTGGTATAGCCATGAACATCATGGGTACGCCTACGGCCACCATCCCTTTAGGCATAGTTACTACTGGCACCCGTACGGATATTTCCGCGATGGTCAGCGCTGGTATAGCTATAGACCGTATTGACATGGCGGCAGATAGTAGGAGTAGGGATATGGATTTGATGACCGACCCAGGAGCGAAAAGTGAGTAGGCTCCATACAACTAGAGACGGGAGGGGTGCCCTATGAAAAAAGTTTTAGCGGTAGTTTCACTGGCATTGCTGCTAACCCCGTCGGCGGGATTCGCCGATGGCTGGGAGCATCGGCGCCACTGGCACCATCCGAGCACTGTCGTGATCCGAGAGCGCCATCACTATGACGGCGCCGCCATCGCGGCAGGGGTCTTAGGAGGTCTTGCGACCGGTATCATCCTCGATCGGGTTTTAATCTCTACCCCAGCTCCTCCCCAACCCATCTATTATCCGCCTCCATCCCGTCCGGCCCCGCGCGACCCCTACGACGACGGATATTCGGACGGATATGGTCAAGGTGTCGAGCGCGGCCGCCGCGAGCGTTACGAGCAGGGGAGAAGGCGGGGGTATGAAGAGGGATATGAAGACGCGAGGGCTGGCCGGGGCTTTTAAAGCATAATCGACTTTCGCAAGAAGGGCCTCCATGCTCAAGCCGTTCCATCCATGGAGGCTGCCACCCTGCTATTGATTTCACCGGCAAAATTTGGAAGAAGATGATGGCTGCAGCCGTCTATGAATCCCATGGAGTCGCCTCGCCGCTTTTCGGATACCCAGGGCCATCCCTGGGTAGCGGTAGATGTAGTGGTCTACACACTGCATCGAGGGAGGCTCGAATCTCTGTTGGTCCAGATCAAGGAGGGCCCCTTTGCTGATAAGTGGGCTTTCCCCGGTGGATTGGTGGGCGCCGAGGAATCTCTCGATCAAGCGGCGGAGCGGGAAGTCCATGAAAGGACTGGAGTTAAAGACAGCTATTTAGAACAGCTCTATACCTTCGGCAAACCGGAGAGAGATCCTGCCACGCGCGTAGTTTCAGTTTCCTATCTGGCCTTGGTTCCTTATCAGGAAGTGCGCCTGAATCCCGCATCCAAGTACGCAAATATCGCCTGGTTTCCCGCCAATCATCTTCCCAGCCTCGCCTATGACCATGATCAGGTAGGGCGTCTTGCCCTTCAAAGGATTCGTTCCAAACTACAATACACGAATATCGTCTATAGCCTTCTCCCCTCGGAGTTCACCTTAGGGGAACTTCAGGAGGTCTACGAGACGATCCTTCATCGATCCCTCGACCGGCGCAACTTCCGAAAAAAAATACTCGCGCTCGGTCTGCTGAAGCAATTACGGAAAAAGCGGCGCGGCACCCATCGGCCTGCTGCGCTTTACGCCTTCATGAAAAGGCGGCCGATGGTGATCGAGATGCTTTAGGACCTCGGGGGAGAGAGGCTTCAAGCCTGAGGAAATGGGTTAGGCCTTGAGGGTACTTTCCAGTAGGCAGCCGGCAGATAGCAGAAGGCAAGAGGAGATAAAAAGATTTCTGCCTCCTGCATACTGTGTACTGCTTTCTGGTTTTGATACAGGTTTACCAGTAGTCGCTTCCACCTTTGGGCCTCAGCACGACGATCTCCGTGGCGGAAGGGAGAGAAGATTTACTTACCACAAGTGTGTCGCTTTGTGGTTTGCGCGTGGGTAGCCCCCGCAAGAAGGGCTCCAGAATATAAAGGTTGTCCCGGTAATGCATGGGAATAGCGAGCTTGGGTTTGATTTGTTGCAGGACCTCACGCGCCGTCTGCGCGGGCATCGTGAAAATTCCGCCGATAGGAATCAGCGCAATGTCCACCCTTCCCATCTGTTTGATTTGCTCAGCAGTCAGGGTGTGGCTCAAGTCACCAAGGTGCGCGATGCAGAGATTTCCCAGATCAAATATGAATGCGGCCCCTTTGAGCGCGCCGTCCAGCCCGTTCTGGTAAATCGGCACGTTGTATATGAAAACGTCTCTGACGTTGATGCTGACTCGGTTCCACTCAGCCCCATGATGTGCCAGCCCGCGCATGATCATCGGATTACCGTGGAGCAGCTCTACGTAGTTATGATTTGGGTGTTCTCTCCCTACGGTTACCACATGTGGGGTCAGGTAAGGGGTGGGATGCATGCCCGGCGCCAGAGGGTCTGTGGCGATCTTGGTCCCTTTACGCGTGGTGACCTGGAAAAAGTTGTGTCCAAAGTACTCGATGGTAGCGTCGGCTTCAGCCGCGAACGCGGAGGAAATTAGTCGCCGGGCTACATCCATGTCGCGGCATGAGGATGCGGCAGGAGAGGCGGCGACAATGGGAAAGAGAAAAGCGGCAAGAAAAGGTGCGCATCCGTTTTTCATGGGCTCTTCTGGTGAATGTTATCTCTCGGGCTTAGCTCCGACGCCCTGAAGAAATCGGCCACGTAGCTCGTCGCCGGACGCCGCATCAGATCCTCGGCAATGTCCACCTGCTCGAAGCGGCCTTCCCTCATCACGGCGATGCGGTCTCCCAAAGCCAGGCCGTCGGCCAAGTTGTGCGTGACGTAAAGCGTGGTCAGGCGGTTCTCATGGTGAAACTTAAGGATCTCGCCTCGCACCTTCAGCCGATTCGGAGGATCGAGATTGCTTAGGGGCTCATCCATGAGCAGGACACGCGGAGAGGTCGTCATGGCGCGACCCAAAGCGACCCTCTGCTGCTGTCCTCCGGAGAGCTCCTGAGGCTTGCGACGGAAAAAACTCTCTTCAATCCCCAGCCTATGGGTCAGGGGGCGCATGAATTCGCGGATCTTCTGCTGCGACCATTTCCGGATCTTAAGGGGGAGAGTTAAGTTGGTGTATCTCCGATCATCAAAGATCCTCATGTGGGGCCACAGGGCGTAATTTTGGAAAATCATTTGCACGCCGCGCTGTCCCACCGGGAGATCGTTGACCGGGACCCCGCCGATGTGGATGGTCCCGCCGTCAGGTGTTTCCAGGCCGGCGATGAGCCTGAGGGTTGTGGTTTTGCCGCAGCCGCTTTCCCCTACGATCACCAGCAGCTCGCCGTCGTTGACTGTGAGGTCGGCCCGGTTTACCGCAACGACCGGGCCAAACCGTTTGGTGAGATCGCGTAAAACAACCGATACCATCGGAATTCATGTTAGTGAATGGCAAAGAAAATTACAATAAGTCGTATCGCGCAGGTGATGTATCGGTCTATGTGTAAATTTTTGGGGTTAGGGGAAAGAGCAGGAGAAAATGGCTTTCAAGATTGGCTTTAAAGGAACGATCTCCACAAGAGATGAGCTTTCCCCTTACCCAGAATTGCTTTGGAGAAAAGAGGAAGGGGTGCTAACTCCAATCATTGTGCGACCAACACAAACAAGAGGAGGGCACCCCGATGCTGCTCGAGCAAGCAACGGTAAGGAATGTATCGCGTGCGATCAGGGAGATCAACGCATTTGAGTGGGAAGGCGACTTTAAACCCCTGGCGCGCCAGGGGCTAAAGCAATTGATGGAGAAGCGGCTGGAAGAAGAGATGGCGGAGTATTTGGGATTGTCTCGCTATGAGCACGCCGTGGATCGGCTGGACTACCGTAAGGGTCACTATGTGAGGCATCTATTGACGGAGATGGGCGATTTGGAGCTTTTAGTGCCGCGCAGCCGCAAGGGACGATTTCCAACTAAGCTCTTTGAGCGTTATGCCAGGCGTTGCCGCTCCATCGACCGGGTGCTGTTAGCCTGTTTCTGTTTGGGGCTATCGACTCGTAAGGCGGCTTCGGTACTGGCGCCCGTGCTGGAGGAGAAGGTTTCGGCCACAACGATCTCGCGGATTTCGCGGGACCTAGACCGGGAAGTGGAACTTTATCACAGCCGTCCCCTCCAAGATCATTACCGCTATCTGTTCTTCGACGGGGTGGTCTTAAAGAGCAAAGGGGCCGCTAAGGTACAGAAAAAGATTTTGCTGTGTGCCTTTGGGATCACGGTGGACGGAAAGCAGGAGATGATCGATTTCCATGCCGCCCCTACGGAATCGGCAGCCTGTTGGGAGACTTTTCTCAATGACCTCTACAAAAGAGGACTCACGGGGAGCGGCTGCGAGTTGATAGCCACCGATGGAGGGACGGGACTCGATGGGGCGTTACAGATCGTCTATCCCAAGATCCTTACCCAGCGCTGCTGGGCACACAAAGCCAGAAACGTACTGGACAAGGTGAAAAGGAAGGATCAAGAAACGGTCAAAAAAGCTCTGAACCGAATCAGTCACGCCCAAAATCAGCGCCAAGCCAGATCGGCGTATGCCCAGTTGGCCTTGGGATGGAAGAAGACTTATCCCAGGGCGGTGACGTGTCTGGAAAAAGACCTTGATGAGCTCCTTAGTTTCTTTCAGATTAAGAACTCCAAACTGTGGAGCCGGTTGAGAACCACCAACTTGATTGAAAGAGCGTTTCGCGAAGTCCGAAGAAAAACCAGACCGATGGGCGTGATGGCTAACACGCAAAGCCTACAGCGAATCGTCTTTGCCGTCTTCCATCACTTGAATCAAAACTGGAGTCTGAACCCCATAAATGATTTTACACACAACTCTTGACGCTACCTTTCCGGGAAGATGTGTCATTGAACCCAAGAAAAAATAATGCTACACGCAGAACAATGGCTAAGTACCGCGTCACCGTCGACACCGGAGGGACGTTCTCCGACTTCGTCTTTTTGAACGAAGAGACCGGAGAGATCACTATCACTAAAGTCGCCTCCACCCCCAAAGAGCCTTTCCAGGCGGTCCTCAACGGAATTCAGGAGCTTCTCGATCAGGGAGTGTCAGCGAAAGATATCTCTTTCTTTTGTCACGGCACCACCGTAGGGACCAACACGCTGCTTGAAGGCAAAGGGGCGCGTACCGGCCTGCTGGTCACCGCGGGTTTCCGCGGC
>Ga0209824_10000376_pt1 | contig 28824 bp, 26 predicted proteins | sample VDWuncwatermetaG_FD_184124 | JGI IMG/M metagenome (GOLD analysis project Ga0209824, IMG submission 184124) | Wastewater microbial communities from Netherlands to study Microbial Dark Matter (Phase II) - VDW unchlorinated drinking water (SPAdes)... ...
CACATCCTGGGGCTGAAGTAGGTCCCAAGGGTTCGGCTGTTCGCCGATTAAAGTGGCACGCGAGCTGGGTTCAAAACGTCGTGAGACAGTTTGGTCCCTATCCGCCGTGGGCGCAGGATACTTGAGGGGAGTTTTCTCTAGTACGAGAGGACCGAGAAGAACGCACCGCTAGTGTTCCGGTTGTGGCGCCAGCCGCAGCGCCGGGTAGCTATGTGCGGAAGGGATAACTGCTGAAAGCATATAAGCAGGAAGCCCCCCCCAAGATAAGGTATCCCAGGTCGTAAGACCTCTAAAGACCCCTCGTAGACTACGAGGTTGATAGGCCGGATGTGGAAGGCCAGTAATGGTTGAAGCTTACCGGTACTAATTGGTCGTGCGGCTTGACCATATTTACTATTGTTACTTTGGTCGCGATTGCATCTCCCCCGTATTCAGTTGTGAGAGAATTGACTTGATTTAAGGTCGTTCAAAAAGAGCCAGATTCAAGGCGCGCGAAGTTGCGCGAGCGGAGACGTACTCAGGCAGTTACGTTGAAGCGAGCGGAACGAGCGCAACGAAGTAGGTGGCCTTTTTCAACGACCGACGCTTTCCGGTGGCGATAGCGGAGGTGTCACACCCGATCCCATCCCGAACTCGGTCGTTAAGCCCTCCAGCGCCGATGGTACTATGCGGTCGCCGTATGGGAGAGTAGGTCGCCGCCGGATTTAAAATTCAAAAGCCCGTGGTTCTGATGAACCCGGGCTTTTTTCTTTTTAGGATGGTGTATATTAGCAAAAGCAGCAAGAAACATCATGCCGGGACCAATCATTATCTTCGACAAGTCAGCGCTCGAATGTCTTAACGTCGACGAAGCGCTCTGGTTAGACAATTTTTTTCTTACGAACATTACTCCACTGTTTTTCGTGGAGACGCTGGCCGATCTGCAGAAGCAGGTAGCGAGAGGTCGCACGCCGGAACAGGTCGTTGGAAATATCGCACTCAAAACTCCGCAAATGGAATCGTCACCTAATATGTCACACTCAGCGCTGTGCCTGAGCAATCTTCTCGGAGGGCATATCGAGATGTGTGGGTTCCCGGTTTTGGGAGGAGGCATCCAGACCATTACAGGTGATAAGCGAGGGATCATTTTTAATCACCCACCGGAGTTTCAGGCCTTACAGCGTTGGCAACGCGGTGAATTTCTACAAGTGGAGCATGAGTTCGCCCGACAATGGCGGCGAAACCTATCGGGCTTGGATTTGGGACAGATCTGTAGGCAATTCAAGCACTTCCTGAAGGAAGCCAAACCTAAATTGATTGCTGAGACGAAAGCTTTCGTGGACCAGATGATGCACAAACACGGTGGTCGGTATAGTTTTCTGAAAGTTGCGTGTGAACTTCTCGGCGTCCCGCAGCATCTTAGACCTAAAGTTATCGAGAGATGGAAGTTAATGGGCGCGCCGCATTTCAGTGATTTCGCACCTTATGCAGCTCATGTTCTGTCCGTGGATTTGTTCTTTTATCTCAGTTTGGCGGCGGATCTAATTTCACCAAACAGGCCGAGCAACAAAATCGATATTGCATATCTTTACTATCTTCCATTCTGCATGGTTTTCACCTCCAATGATAACCTTCATAAAAAAGCCGCGCCTCTTTTTCTTCGTAAGGATCAGGTTTTCATTCCGGGGGTGGACCTTAAGGCGGACCTGAAGAAACTGGACGACCACTATTCCCTATTGCCACAAGATGTGAAAGAGACCGGAATTATAAAGTTCGCGCAATATCCCCCTCTAGAGGGGGATTACTTGGTTACCGCTTTGTGGGATCGGTTCTTGCCACGTTGGCGTAAGAACGCAACCGAGCCAGTGCAAATGTCAGAAGAAGCGGAAAAAAGACTTGTCGAGCACCTCAGGCGTTTACAGGCGGACGCCAGGATAGATAACTCTTCGAAGCGGGTTACTACGCAAGAGGCAGATCACCTGATCATCAAACGCCGTGTCCCTGCCCGCAAGGGAAAGTGGAGATTGCTGCCTCCGGAAGTTGAGAAGAGCGCGGAATGCGAAGATGGCTTATAATCGGCTCTGCAATTAGGCTTCCTGCGCCGATGGTACTATGCGGTCGCCGTATGGGAGAGTAGGTCGCCGCCGGATTTAAAATTCAAAAGCCCGTGGGTCGCATGCCCCCGGGCCTTTTTGTTTGTTGACCAATCGTATATTATAATCATATACTCATTTGGTGTCGGAAATCCCAAAAGGCATTCAAGGGTTTGAGTGGGACGAAGGAAACTCCGGCAAAAACGAGAAAAAGCATGGGATCACCGATCGCGAGGCAGAGGAAATCTTTTTCAACAGACCGTTAATCATAGGCCGCAGTTCAAAGGGGGAGCTGGAAATGCGTTATGCAGCGTTGGGAAAGACGTACGGCAGTCGGCTTCTGGCAGTCGTTTTTACCGTCCGCTCTAAGCGGATTCGCGTTATAAGTGCTAGGCCTATGAGCAGGAAGGAAAGGAGGGTTTATGAAGAAGAAGGTTAAGCACTTGGGGAAGTTCAAGCGAGAGGCAGATGAGAGAGAGTTCTGGAGCACGCACGACACCACGGATCACTTCGACTTTTCGAAGCAGAACCGCGTCGAGATCGAGTTTGACCCAGGGGTGGAGGCTCCAGTTAAGTCCATATCTCTTCGTTTGCCACGTGAGATGCTAAATGAATTAAAGGTCCTCGCCAACAAGAAAGACATTCCCTACCAGTCACTCATCAAGGTCTACCTTGCAGAGAAAATAAAAGAGGAGCGAATGGCAGACTAACTGATGGAGAAACGGTGTTTGCCCTCAGCCGAACTCGGTCGTTAAGCCCTCCAGCGCCGATGGTACTATGCGGTCGCCGTGTGGGAGAGTAGGTCGCCGCCGGATTTAAAATTCAAAGGCCCGTGGCTGTTCCGAATCCTCCGGACTGATAGCGGGGTTCGCGTCGCCGCCTTGCTCACTGCTTGTAAATCCGGTCGATGAACCCGTCCTTCTCCAGTTCCACTACGATGGCCTCGTCCACAACATCCTCTACCTTGAGGGTCACGCTGGGTTTGCGCGCCAGCGCCTCTTTGATCTGAATCTCCATTCCCTCCCTGGTCACTAGCGGGACGCGTTCGAAAAGTTTGGTGATATCCTCGTAGGCGCTTTCTAGATAGGCCTCGTTGTTCTGTCGCGAGTACTTGGCAAAGATCTTCTTGCTCTCTTCCTTGCGTGCTTTGAAGAAGTGTGTCGCGTCGATCAGGGCCATCATGATTCTCCTGACGGTATCGCGGTTGCTCGCCAAATAGCTCTTGGTCGTAGTGGCGCAGACATAGGGAAAGGGGAAACGCTTCTGGAGGTCCGCCATGCTAATGAGAACGCGGTGCGGCATGCCCTTGGCAAGATGGATGGTGCCAGGTGGGGAGGGGAAGCCCGCGATTCTGCCGGTGCGGAAGGCTGCGGCCCTTTCTGGCGAGCCGCCGACTTGAAGGATAGCGACGTCTTTGTCCGGCTCCAGTCCTAAGGCCTTAAGGAGAACCCGGGCAGCAACATCAGAGGAGCTTCCGACTCGGCTAATGCCGAGGCTTTTCCCCTTCAAGCCTTGAGGCGATTTGATCGATTCGTGAACAATTAGCTCGTAGGGAAGCGTGTTGATAAAGGAGCCGACGGCGACAAGATTGGCGCCGCCGACAGCAGCATTGGCGATGGCTCCTCCCGTGCCATTACCGATTTTGACGGAGCCCGCGACGAGGCTGGTCACATTGGTAGTAGAGCTAGGAATAAAGATCGACTCCGCATCGACACCGTATTTTTGATAGAGCCCCTTCTCTTGAGCGATGTACCAGTTGGCGTTGGGCGCGTCGATGGAGCTGTAAGAGATTGTGACCTTTTCTTGGGCGTTGCCTCGGCTCCAAGTGAGCATGAGCGCCAGCGTGATGAAGCCAATCCGCATACATAGCCTCTTTGTCTTGCTCATAGAGCCTCCCCCTTTAGCGATGCATCGTAATGGAATGGCATCACAAGGGTCAAGCCGACGGCAACCGGCGTTGAACAGCGGGAAAGGGGACATTCTACCTTTTTGGCTTGACAATCTTAGCCCAACACGGTCGTTAAGCCCCCCAGGCCGATGGTACTATGCGGTCGCCGTATGGGAGGGTCGAACGCTTACTTCCTTAAAGGATGAAGGCTGAGGGATGAAGGATGAAAATATCCCGCTCTCGGTTTCAGATTGCCAGCAAATTTCCTTTCATCTTTCCGCTTTCATCCTTTTGCCTAAAGGCCGTAGAGCCGGGCTGGATTGTGCTCAAGGATGTTTGCCTTTGCTGCGGCGCTGAGGTCTTTTCTCTCTTGCAGTTCGCGCGCGGCGAAGCGCTCCCGATCTCCATGAGGCATGTCGGTCCCCATGACGATCTGTCTTTCGCCCACCAGCTCCATGACCTGCGGTAAAAGGAAATCCTCCAGTTCGGCGCTGAAGTAAAGAGTTCCCCGTTTGATGTACTCCATAGCCGGTAGCGCTTGCAGCGGCGTTGTTTGAGGCAGGAATTTGGCCAGGTATTTTCCCTGGTTGTGAAAGCGGTGGTCCAAGCGGTCGATCATGAAGGGGACCCACATGCAGCCGGCTTCGAGAAAAACCGCGGTGAGATTTGGAAAGCGGTCTAAAACACCGCCGCTGATCAGCGCGGCAAATCCCATGAGCACGGGTATATGGAAGGCGATGACGCCGGAAGGATAAATATGACTGTAGAGGTTGTTGATCGAAGGGCAGGCCCACCCTACATGGACCGCGAGGGGAAGTCCCTCCTCGCACAGAGCTTCGTAAAAGGGGAAAAATGCCGGGTCATCCAATTGATGGTCTCCGACAGTTCCCAAGAGCATGACACCTGACGCGCCGAGCCGCTTTGCCTCATGGACCTCGCGCGTCGCTGCTCGGGCTTCGTCCAGATTCACCACGGCTGCCCATTTAAGCCGTTCATGGCTCGATAGCCAGTCACCCAACCAGCGATTGTAGGAGGAGCACAGCGCAGTCACAAAGGCCGGGTTGGAGCTTAGGGGGTAGGCAAGGAAGAGCGTCGGATAGAGAACTTGGACCGCGATATCTTCTTCATCCATGATCTGGAGGCGGGCTTTGATGTCAGTAAGTTCCATGCAACCGGGACTTTCGGGTTTTCCTAAAGTATGGAGCGCGGGTTTTCCATCGTAGCTCGTGGGTGTGCCTAAATTGTTGCAGCCACGCCCCACGCGTCTGGGAAACAACTGCTCGTCAATGATCCAGTAGACCATCCCATCCACACCTACGACCCGAGGACGCTGAGCGCGGAAGGCCGGATCCAGATATGGGTCGCTGAAGGTCGCCGGGCTTTCCTCCACGTGACCGTCGGCATCGATATAGCGCATGGTTACCACCTCCGGGTGAAGCAATCAGCGCTCTTATACAATCGTCCACCTGAAGCGTCAATCCCGCGACCTTTAGGGAGCTAGCTGTTCCTCTCGCCCGTATGGTAACTATGGGGTCGCCGTTCGGCTGTCTTCGGCAGTCTCAGACCCTGAGTTTATCGAAGGGAGCTCACGACGAAGTCTAAAATCCAAAATCACTAGAGATTCAGCACCGCAGCGACCACTCCCTGACAAACCTTGGCCATAAAATCGAGATCGAGCGTATCCGCGGTATCGGATGGGCCATGGTAATGCGGGTTACGAAAAAAAGCGGTATCTGTGATCAGCAGGGCAGGGTAGCCGAGGTCCCAAAAGGGCGAATGGTCGCTTAGACGCACCTGGGGAACCAGAAAACCGTTGCCCAAAACCGTCAGGGTCTCTACCGGAAGTCCGCGAACTTGCCGCACGGAGCGGGAAAACTGTCTGAGGAGCGATGTGGAGCGCCAGTTTCCAACAACCCCGATAAAATCACCCCGATCCGGGTAAAACCACCGGAGCCCGACTGGATACTGCTGGCCTCCGACCTTCGAGTCGGTGAACCCCACCATCTCTAAGGATACCATCGCGCGGACCCTCGCCCCTGCGGCCTTGAGCTTTTTGGCAAAGTGAGAGCTGCCGATCATGTTCAGCTCTTCGAGATTAAAGGCACAAAAAATTACCGGAGATCGGAGAGCGAGGCTGGATAGGATTTTTGCCGCCTCCAGAAGGACTGCCACCCCGCTGGCGTTGTCGTCCGCTCCCGGGGAGCCCTCCACGGAGTCAAAGTGGGCTCCCAGGATTACTAAACCCTCACCCTCTTTCCCTCTCCCAGTGGGAGAGGGATATGGGTGAGGGGCTGTGTGGCCAATGATGTTTCGAAAGCCTCTGCCCCAATAGGTGAAGTTGTCGCTCTCCACGGAGAGGCCGTAGCTTTTGAACTCCCGTTCAATGTAGTTTTCCACCGCGGCCAGGTGACGCGGGCTGCTAAACGGGTTCCTCTCTCCGATAATGTGCTGGAGTCTTTTTTTTAGCTCTGCCGTGCTGGCGGTTGGAAAGGAAGCAGTCATGAATGGCTAAGACGCACGGGAATGCCTCTCTCTCGAAGATAGCTCTTGCATTCTGTGATCGTGTATTCCCGGTAATGGAAGATGGAGGCGGCCAGAGCCGCGCTGGCTCCTCCGGTCGTCAGACCTTGATAGATGTGCTCTAGATTGCCCACGCCGCCTGAAGCGATCACAGGAATAGGAACCCGATCGGCGATAAAACGCGTCAGCTCCAAATCGTAGCCTTCTTTGGTGCCGTCTCGATCCATGCTCGTAAGGAGAATCTCGCCCGCCCCGTAGGCCACCATCTTTTCAGCCCACGCGCAGGCATCGATCCCGGTGGGTTTTCTCCCTCCGTGGGTAAAAACTTCCCAGCCTCTTCCTGCTTTTTTGGCGTCGATAGCCACCACGATGCATTGGCTACCGAAGGTTTCCGCCGCCTCGCGCACAAATTCGGGCTGGGCCACGGCCCCGGTATTGATCGAGACCTTGTCAGCCCCAGCTCTTAATAGCTTGCGGATATCTTCGAGCTTGTTGATACCCCCGCCAACGGTTAGCGGCATAAAGATTTCGTCCGCCGTGCGGGAGACCACATCGAGGATGATTTCCCTATTTTCATGGGAAGCGGTGATATCCAGAAAGCAGAGTTCGTCCGCCCCCTCGCGGTCGTAGATCCGGGCGATCTCTACCGGATCGCCGGCATTGCGGAGACCGATGAACTTGACACCCTTTACGACCCGTCCCGCATTCACGTCGAGGCAGGGGATGATGCGTTTGGCAAGCATAAGGCAGCCGATAGTTTAACCGAGACTTCCTGTTAGCTCAAGGCAAGGCGGGACTAATGCTATACGGTTTTCGACCGCTTGTTTGACATGAGAGTCTGGCACGAATAGTCTCTTTCTGAAAAACTAGTCGGGCTCACGTTCAAGGCAGGCGGGGACGACGAAAGCAGGGAGGGAAAAAATCTTTGATCGATCTTCAACTATGGCTTATCCCTATGGGAATAATCATTGGTGCCTTTGGAACCCTGATCGGAGCGGGCGGTGGTTTTGTCCTGGTGCCACTGCTTTTGCTATTTTATCCTGCAGAAAACCCGGATACGATTACAAGCATTTCGCTAGCGGTCGTCTTCTTCAATGCCCTATCCGGTTCCTTGGCCTACGCGTGGGCGAAGCGCATCGACTATAGGTCGGGTCTCCTTTGTGCTGCCGCTACAATCCCAGGCGCGGTATTGGGAGCGCTAACCACCACTCAAATTCCGCGCAGGACATTTGATCTTCTCTTCGGCATATTGATGGTGGCTGCATCCGCTTTGTTGTGTTTCTCTCCGAAGAGAAATCCGAAGAATCAAAATACTGCGACGGCTCTAGACAAGGCCCCCACAGGGAGAGCCACCGGACGATACTTTTTCGGCAACAACCGATTGTGGGGAGCAGGCTTGAGTGTGCTCTTTGGGTATATCTCCAGCCTACTTGGCATCGGGGCGGGGTTTCTGTACGTTCCAACTTTTATTTATTTTTTGGACTTTCCCGTCCATGTCGCCACCGCGACTTCGCAATTTATCCTTGCTATCATGGCCTTCGCCGGGAGCGCCACGCATGTGGTTACTGGCGCGTTTCATAATGGAGTGAGGCGCACGCTTGTCCTTTCGGTGGGGGTCGTCGTGGGTGCTCAATTAGGCGCACGGCTTTCAAGCCGGGTTCAGGGGGATTGGATTATGCGTGGCCTCGCAGTCGCGCTGGGTTTTGTGGGGGTAAGGCTGATTATCATGGCCTTATAGGATTATCTGCTCCTCAAGCCGCGGAAAACTTTAGTCATTTTGGGGAGAACTACAATAATCTGGCACATTGACTATGAGTATGGAGTTGACATTGAATTTATTCATCCGGTAGTCTCCGCAGCGAAAGGCGACCCGATCCGGGACAAGCCGGCAGACTCAGCTCAAATTAGTTTACAGCGTCCTCGCTCTAGGAGAAAACATTGTACGCCATTTGCCGAGCAACCCTGTTAGCGCTTCTCTTCATGACTGCTTCTTTTTTTTATGGCTGTAGTCTTTATCGGCCTATCGTGCACGAAGAGGTTCACGGACTCGGCCACTTTGAATTTAGGGAGGCGGCTGAGGGCCTGGAAGGAGTCGTAATCGGGGCTCCTCATGGGAAGAGCGACCGCAATTCAGACCGGCTGGCCAAGGCTTTCAGTGACTTGACCGGCGCTGGGTTGGTTGCAGCCTACGGATTTAAGGCCCGCCGGCTCAGTGTGAGCCAGCCGGTTGTCAGCCTCAATCCTTCCCCGGTAGCAGGGGGTCCTTTAAGGCAAAGGAGCGTTTTCCGCGATTACCGAAGCATCCTCCGCAAGGCTGCTGGGGGAGATGTGGAACTCTACATAGGCGTCCATCGATCCAAGGAAAAAGATGTAGCCGACAGGATTGAGGTCGCCACCAGCGGCTTGACCTTCGAGGAAGCAAGGGCGCTGAAGGAAACCTACGATCAGATCCGCGATCAGCTTATCAAGGGACGGCAGATTCCCCGCTTCATCATGCGGATCGAGCCCCTGGATCGAATCCGTTGGCGGGCGTCTGGGGAGAAACACCACGGCATCCTCTTGAGCGCCGCAAAGGGACTCAATCTTCGCGTGCCTGAATTCTCATCGCCAGAGGTCGCTGAGGGACTATACACTCAAATCCTTTCTCGTTGGATTGAGACAACGATCGGGCTATTGCGGGAGAACCCCCTTAAGCTGCCGCAAATTCAGGTAAGACTGACGGACTTGGGGAAATTTGAGTTGCTGGATTCTCGAAGACGCCTTGCGGGAATCGTCATCGGTGCCCCACACGGTAGCTATGATGAATACACTGCCGAGATGGCGAAACGCGTCAGTTACCAGACAGGGATCGCCGCAGTCATCGCGAAGGGGTTCACACCAACGGAGGCGGGGGGATGGCGCATCAACGTCAATCGACCGACGGAGAAAATCCCCTACTCCGAAGGGCCTGAACTTCACAGTCAGCGCGCCCGAGAAATTTACCGCACCTACAAAGATTTGGTCTTTACTGCCTCGAGAGGAGAACTAAACCTTTACGTTGACCTTCACCAGTACAGCACCGATAGTAAGATCCAGGTGGCGACTGTGGGAATCTCTCGAAAGGAAGCCAGAATTATCAAGATGCTCTACCAAGAGATCCGTGACCGAATTTTAGGGAAGCAATCGGAGAATATTCTCCCTGTGGACCTAGTGATCGAACCGTTAGAAACCATAGAAATCGGTGCTTGGGCGGCCAAGGCCGAGGGGATCCTTGGTTTGGCCAAAAAGAGCATGCATTTCGAACTGCCCAGCCAGCATATTCTTGCCACACCGGAGGCCCAGGAGAGTTATACCCGCATTCTTGCCGCTCTCCTGCAGGAAGCGGTTCCATTCCTTTTATTTAGAGAAGGTCGCACGGTGAATTAAGGTCGAGGAATGGGGTTTCCAGGCTAAGACTTTAGATTGACAGGCTCGCGGGGGAGGTGGTATAAGTCCGACAAGAAGTAGGAGAGATTAACTCTTACGAAAGGAGAGTAAGATGTTTGATCGGTTGATTGCTACGCTCTATGGCTTAATGCTCTTGGTATTCCTTTCATTAACCGGTTGTCCGCCGCCAGCAGCGACCAAGCCAGAACCGTCTTCTGGTGCAGCGCAGGCCACTGATAAAGGGAAGCAGCAAACTGTGGCCAAGCCTAGTGCGCCAGCTTCAAGTTTGGAAGCGAGGCGCGAGGGGAAGGCACCATCTGCCGGTCCCTTAAAAGATATCTATTTTGATTTTGACAAATATGACCTTCGGGTCGATGCGCGGGCAACCCTTAAGACAAATGCCGATTGGCTGAAGGCGAATCCCTCTGCACGGGCGGAGATTGAGGGTCACTGCGACGAGCGGGGGACCAACGAGTACAACTTGGCGCTGGGTGCTAGGAGGGCGCAGGCAGCCAAGGATTACCTAATGAGCTTGGGGGTTGCCAAAGATCAGCTCTCAACCAAAAGTTACGGCGAAGAGTTGCCAGTTTGTAAGGAACATACAGAAGAGTGCTGGCAAAAGAACCGGCATGACCGCTTTGTCGCTATCCCTGCGCGGTCAGCCTAGTCCCGCCAGCTAGGAACTAGACTTTGCGTTTGTGAGTCGGGTGTCTCAGGGGGGGCATTGGATTCAGTATGATCCTTGCCCCCGCGTGACTTAACCCCTCCCTAAAGCCATAGCGGAAACAGCCGCCGTGCCGGCCCTATTTTTTCCGCTTGACAAGGGGGGGAATATTACAGTATAGGGCTTAAGTCGTATGAAGTATTTAAGACCTAAGTCCTAATTAATTTTCAAAGAACCGGAGGGCTCAAATGAAAAGTTTAGTTTCGTTAACGGGACTCGCTTTACTCTACGTGGTCTTCGCTCTTTCCTCCTGTGCTATGGAACAGGAGAAGATGGCTCCGGCGAAGCAGGCCGCGCCACCAGTCATGGAGGCAAAAAAAGCCCCGCCAGCGGAGAAGGTGCCGGAAGTGAAGGCGAAGCCAATCAAGGCCAAAGGAGATGTGGGGCTGCTGGACCTGGAGAAAAACTACATGATCCTGGTCACCAAGGAGGGTAAGCTCATTACAGCGGATTTTAGTGACAAAACCAAGGTGACCAAGATTGTTCCCACACCTTCTAAAATGGAGGATATCGGCCTGGGATCCTCAGCGACTGTGGAATACCAGAGCAAGGGTGAGAAAAAAATCATCACTAAGGTCGAATACAAAGGGGCTAAGGGAGGGGATTAATCCCAGAGTTTTTTGCCGCCCGAAACTTAATTATTTAGGAGGAGAAATGAAGATGAAGCCGATTATTTTGGGAGTATTGGCTGCCGTTTTTTCGTTCACCATAGCCTTTCCAGTAGCTGCTCAGGAAAAGAAACAGGAAAAGAAACAGGAAAAGAAAGAGGAAAAGAAAAAGGCAGAGAAGGCATCGGGTGATGTAGGGCTATTGGACCTTGAGAAGAACTACATGATCCTGGTCACGAAAGAAGGGAAGCTTGTCACTCTCGATTTCGACAAAAAAACCAAGGTGACGGTCCTTAAAGAAGAGAAAGCCAAGATGGGCGATATTGGCTTGGGCTCGTCTGCCTCGATTGTCTATACGGAAAAGAACGGAAAGAACACTCTAAGCAGTCTTGAGTTTCTACCGGCGAAAGGCGGCGATTAGATCGACTAATTCCAGTCCTGAGGGGCTCGGGACTTGATCTCTTCGAGGTCCGAGCCCCACCTCTTCACAAACTCTTTATCCCCAGGTCTATGTCGGCCAAGCACTGGACCTACCGGTGTTCGGCGGCAATAGCTCCTCCAGTTAGCGGCGCTTTAAAGAAGATCTTGGTCCCTTTGCCAGGAGAAGTTTCGACGGATAATTCCCCGCCGAGCTTTTTGATTCTTTCTTCCATGGCAGTCAAACCAAAGCCATTGTTTCCCCTGGCTCTATCGGGGTTGAACCCTACGCCATCATCTTCCAGGGTCCCTCGAATTTCCCTGCCCTCTATTTTTAGGGAAATATCGCTTCTAGAGGCGTGGGAGTGTCTGGCAATGTTTCTCAGGCCCTCCCGCAGCACGTAATAGATCTGCTGCTCGATTTGGGAGGGCAGGGTTAGCTCCTCCGGGTCGCTTTCCAGCACAACTTGCAGGCCCAATCCATCGCGCAAGAATCGCATCTCTTCTTTTAGCCTTTCGATCAAGGTTCCCGGCGTGAAATCCTGGCTGTCTTTCCCCGCAAGGAACCTTCGGATTTCCTCCATCGTGCTTCTGGTAGCCTCCTCCATAAGCTCGAGCTCGCGGCTGAGCTCCCTGGGGGTCTCGATTAGGTGCCTGCGGCAGGTCTCGAGACGAAGGGTCAGGCTTGCCAGGACCTGGAGTAGGCGGTCGTGGAGTTCTCGGGCGATCCTTCGCCTTTCTTCCTGTGTCGCCGCCTCGCCGGCGGTTTTATAGAGGGCCATGAGCTTCTGGTTCTGTTTCTTTTCAAATTCGCTGAGAAAGCCAAAAATATAGGCGAGGACAAGGAGGTAAATAGTTCTAATAATAAAGGTGTCGATTCCCAGGGGATCTTCCCACATGGGCGAGAAGCGTACAAATCCGTAGAGGGTAACTCCGACTAACGCCGCCAAGAGCCCTCCCTTTGTGCCATATCGCGAGCTGGCGGTGATAACCGGGAAAAGATAGTAAACGAAAAAGGGTGTCCGAGAACCTCCCGTGGAAAAGACCATCAAAGAGATCCAGAGAAGATCCAGGCAAGTAGTGGCAATCCCTATTTTTTGGAAGTCCGCTTTTTCCTTTCTTGTGAGATAGACAACCAGCAGACAGTAGAAGAAGAAAGAGTAGAGAGAAATGTGGGAGAGAAACGGGAATCTTGCGACCCTCTCCGGATTAAGCTGGATCACTACGACCGCAGCAACGGAGAAACCCAGTCTCAACCAGGCCAGCGTTTTCTCCTTCTGCAGGAGCCACTGGTCTTCCAGCGTCATTGTTTTTGGTTCTGAAGTCACTTGTACCTAGTGTGCTGTCTCATAAGTTCGTTACATAATTCTGACGTCATTTCGGCCGAGCGGGCGGGAGCACGCGAGAGCCGGAATCCAGGAAATACAAGGATCTCTGGATTCCCGCTTGCGCGGGAATGACCATGGAAGGGGCTTGATTTCTTCATCGAATTTCTGACTCAGGATACTAGGAGCAGGAACCCTTCTCCCTTCTCACTTATGAGCCGCGGCTTTTTCCTCTCCAGACCTGTGATGGCGCCCCGGTTTCTGGAGGCCGATTCATAATGAGCAGGGCGGCCTTGAAGCGATTATTGACCTTGAGTTTATCGAAGATATTGGTGAGGTGAGTCTTTACGGTCTTCTCGCTGATGAAGATCCTTTTACCGATTTCTTCATTGGTCAGACCTTCGGCGACGAGTTTTAGGATTTCCACCTCTCGCTTAGTCAGATGCTTGATCGTCTCGTTCACAGGTTCGATGCCAGGCTTGCCGGACTGCGATTGAACGATCTCTTCGAAGGCATCTGCCGAAGACATTTCTTTGTCAACCCAAAAGCCGCCGCCGTGCACTGTCTTGATCGCCTGCAACAGGGTGGCGGAAGAGACGCCTTTGAGCACGTAACCCTTAGCCCCTCCCTTGGCGGCATTGAGAATGTTCTCGTCTTCGGAGAAAGCCGTTAGAATAAGCGCTTTGGTGCTCGGGTTTTTTTCGTTTAACTCAAGCAGAGTTTGAACCACGTCTCCCTTAGGCATCTTGAGGTCCAAGAGCACAACGTCCGGTTTGGTACGATCTACAACCTTAGTTACCTCGTCTCCCCGGGAGGCTTCCCCAACAACGAGGACATCCTTTTCCAGAGAGAGAATCCGCTTCAGCCCTTCTCGGAAAAGGGTATGGTCATCAGCGATCACGACTTTAATGGGACCCATTTTTTCCCTCCGTCAAAAAGCAGGGGTAAGATACATGAAATTCATGATCAAGCCAACGCCCTGGCCGGGGCCTTGGCCTTTGAATTGCCGTTCCGCTTCTTTTCCTACGACTCTAGTCTTACAATTAGCATTTTTTGCAGCACAACACGGTAAAAAAATCCTACCTAAAGCGTATTGTAGAGGTGCACCCCATCGGGTTAGGTATTAGCTTGCGAATTGGCATTGGAGACTTTTTTAAGGAGGAATATCGTATGAAGAGGAAGTCGATTCTGCTTACTGCCTGTGCTCTCTCTCTGGCTCTGGCTTTCCCTTTAATTGCCCAGGAAGAAAAGAAGGCGAAGGCTGAAAAAGCTAGGGGAGATGTGGGGCTCCTGGATACCGAGAAGAATTATATGATCCTGGTGACCAAAGAAGGCAAGCTGATCACTCTCGATTTCGATCAAAAGAGCAAGGTAACTATGCTGGAAGAAAAGGCCGTCAAGATGGGTGATGTGGGTCTGGGTTCTTCTGCAGAGGTGGAATACGTGGGTGACGGGGAAAAGAAGGTTGTAACCAAGATGGAATTCAGGCCAGCAAAAGGCGGCGATTAACTCTCCTTTATCTTCTATATTCTCTATCCTTCTGATCGGGGCAGGTTTTGATTCGTTCAAGACTTGCCCCGATTGATTTTCCGCAAAATCAATAGAGCAAGATAATTTTAAGGTCCAATACGTTCGTCCCCGTTGGGCCAGGACAGAATAAATCTCCCAGGCGATTGAAAAAGTTGTAGGAGTCATTGTCGCGGAGGAGCTGGTGGGAATCGAGGTCCAAGGCGCGGGCTTTAGATATCGTTCTGCCGTCCGCAAAGGCGCCCGCTGCGTCGGTCGGTCCGTCGCTGCCGTCGCTGCCTGCGCTCAGCATATAGAGGCCAGTGCAGCCTATCAACTCTATCGCGCTTACCAGGGCAAATTCCTGGTTTCTGCCGCCCGTCCCTTTTCCTTGAACCCGGACCGTGGTTTCCCCTCCTAAGAGAAAACAATGAGGCCGACGATATTTTCGATTTCCGTTTTTTAGCTGTTTCAGGAAGGAACAGAGTTCTTTCGCCTTTATCGTGGTATCTCCGCATAGCTCCTCGGTCAGAATGGTTGCAGCAAGACCAAGCGATTCGGCTTTGTCCTTGGCCGCGGCTAGCGCCGCTCCGTTGTTGGCCAAGAGAACATAGGAGTTTTGCTCTGAGAAAGTCCTCCCGGTTTTTAAGGTTTCCGGGATCTTACCGTGGGCCCCTCGGAGCAAAAGGTTCCTTACCCTCTGCGGAACCTTTTTCATTAGTCGGTATCTTCCCAGTGCCCTGCAGGCGTCTCGGTATGTGGTAGGGTCGTGAAAGGTAGGGGCGGAACCGATCACTGTGGGATCATCTCCTATGACGTCGGAAATAGCGAGCGTGAGCACGCTGGCCGGGTAGGCATGGCGCAATATCCCTCCGGCCTTGACACTGGAAAGATGCTTTCGGATGCAATTCATCTCCGCAACGGCTATGCCGCTTTTGAGAATAAGATCCGTCACCGTGCGCTTGTCTTCCAGCGTTAGGCCTGGCGCAGGTTTCACCAAAAGAGAGGAAGCCCCACCCATGAGAAAGAAGATGACCCAATCGTTGCTCCTGGTTCGGCGCAGGAGCCGGAGGCAGCGCTCGGTCCCTGCCAGGCTGCGCTGGTCCGGGAGTGGATGGCCACCCACTAAAACCGAAATGCGGCCCAAACGGCCCCTAAGCGATCGCTCCCGGCTGACGAGCACTCCTCCCTGTAATCGGTTTTTGAACAGCGCCTCCCAAACCGGCGCCGTAAGATCGACGCCCTTTCCCGCGCCTACCACATAGACACTGCCTGTTAACGGAAAGCAGCGCCGGCCCCGCCCGCTCTCTACCCAGAGGGTAGAACCTGAAACCTCGAGCTTCTTCCTCAACAGGTGGGAAGGCTGGACGGCATGGATAGCGGCATGGTAGATCTCCTTGAGAATAGCTCTGGATCGAGCTTCTCCGGGATCTGAAAGGGCTTGCTTCCCTTGGCTTTTTTCATCTATTATATTGTTCATGAAGCTGGATCTAAACACCCACAGGAGGGGTTATGAGCGACGTTGAGTTTCTTCCCCAAGAAGGCCCCAAGGCGTTTGTATTAGTCTGGCGAAAAGTGATGTTAGATCCGCGGGGGTTTTACCACGAGATGCCGGCAACCGGCGGCTTCGAAAATCCCTTGATCTTTTTGGGTATCTGTAGCCTTTTGTACTTTATCTTCAAGGTTATTGTGGGTGGTCTTCCCGAAGCCATCAATGCCCTTTTCTTGATTGCCTTAGCTTATATTTTCGGACCTGGCATTTTAATGCTGGCTTCCCAGTTCATTTTCCAGGGAGAAGGGGACTATGAAGGAAGCCTGCGCGTATGCGCTTACGCTGGAGCCTGTCTGGCTGTTGCCTGGGTACCCGTTTTAGGAGTTTTTGCCTTTCTGTACAGCTTCTACCTCATTTTTCTCGGCACGGAAAAGATTCACAAGCTGGATCCCACCAAGGCTGCCATTGCAACCCTTATCGCAGTTCTGGTCACGGCGGCTATTATGGTTTTTGTCTTGGGAGAAGGGAGGATTCGCCGCCCGCTTTTATAGAAAACCGGATTAGATGTGGGGCGGAAAAGGGCACATCAGGGGTGGAAAATCGGATGTAGGTTAAAAATTGTCCTCCTCGATATCCGTGATAGCGAGCTTGCGGTAGCTTCTTTCGTCCTCAAACTTCTTTTGCATCTTGCTTTCTCTTTCCATCTCCTCCTGGCACTTCACGCACAGCCGCGTGAAGGGAAGAACTTTCAGACGTCCTAATTGGATCTCGCCTTCACAGTTCTCGCAACCGCACTCACAGATCCCGTACGTTTTGTCCTTGATCCGCTGCAGGGCCTCGTCGATGGCCAGCAGCTTCTCGCGCTCGCGGCCATTGAGGATGAAATTGATTTCTCGATCTCTCTCATCGCTGGCCAGGTCATAGGTGTCCCGCCCTTCGTCCTTACTCCCTTCCGTCTCCTCCTTGACTCGCTCCTGGATCTCCCGAAGAAGCTGCTTCTTCGTCTCCTGCAGCGTCTCCTCGGCCTTTTTTAGAAACTCTTTTCTCAACTTTTTATCCTGACTTGGTTTGGATTTAGGCATCAGGCGTTCAGTATGGCACCAATCAAATCGTAGTCAAGGGCCTGGTTGATTCTGACATCCACCATGTCTCCCGGCCGCATTTCTTCCCGTCCCCCGTTGGTAAAGCCGTTCTCCAGATAAACCACCCCGTCCACCTCGGGGGCGTGGGCCTGAGTACGTCCAAAGAACCTTTCCGTATCGGCATTGTAGCCGTCAATCATTACGCGCTGCACCGTGCCAATCAAGGCCTCGTTCTTCCTACGGGAAATCTCTGCCTGAAGCTCCATCACTTCTTGCCAGCGTCTTTCCTTTTCCTCTTGAGGGAGCTGACCCTCCATCCGGGCGGCGCCTGTTCCCTCTTCGACGGAGTATTTGAAAACTCCCAAACGGTCAAATTGCGCTTCTTCGACAAAATCCAGGAGTTCCTTAAAGTCCTCTTCCGTCTCGCCGGGAAAGCCGACAATCAGCGAGGTGCGCAGAGTAATTCCGGGGATCGCCCGGCGGAGCTTGTCAACCGCTTCCCACGCGGCGCTTCCGCTCTTACCCCTTCGCATGCTTCTCAAAATTCTAGCGCTGATGTGCTGGAAGGGGATATCGACGTACTTGCAGATTTTTTCGTTTTCGTGGATCAAGCGCAGCAGAGGTTCGTCGAGGAAATTGGGGTAGGCATAGAGGAGTCGGATCCATTGAACTCCAGGGACCTGCACCAACTCCTTCAGCAGACCGTACAGCGTGGTGCCGTCCCGGCGCTCCCTGCCGTAGGCGGTGAGGTCCTGGGCGATGAGGTTTATTTCCTTGACCCCTGTTTCAGCGAGCGCAGAGGCCTCTTTGACGATGGAATCGATCGGGCGGCTTCGGTGGGGGCCGCGAAGCTGGGGGATGATGCAAAAAGCGCACTTATGATCACAGCCCTCCGAGACCTTGAGAAACGCGGTGTAGGAGGGGGTGGTTCGAAGCCTCGGTGTGGCGTGGTCATAGAGATAGCGCGGAATCCCAATGTATAACCTTTTCTGCTTGTTTTCCCGATGCTCCTTTAGAATTTCGACGATGCGCGGAACCTCTCCCGTTCCGATGAAAAGGTCCACCTCGGGCAATTCTCTGGTGAGCTCCGCGGAATACCTCTGGGGAAGGCAGCCGGCGACCACCAAGGTTTGCAGTCTGCCTTCTTCCTTCAGGCGGGCCGTTTCCAGAATGGTATCGATCGATTCCTCTTTGGCAGCATCGATGAAACTGCAGGTGTTGATGAGGACGATGTCAGCCTCGGAGGGATCATTGATCACTTCGTATGGGCCCTGCTGGAGGAGTCCCGCCATCACCTCCGTGTCCACGAGGTTACGCGCGCAACCCAGACTGACGATGCTGACCTTTTCCTTCATGGAAGTTACGATCCCAATTCGACCACATCGACACCGTCGGGAAGCTGCAAGCGGAAAAGAGAGTCTTTCAACCCGACGCCTCTGTTCATATTGGAAAAACGAATCGTGGTGACGTTGCCTGCCGCGTCTCGGATACGGCTCCAAAGGATATTGAAGGCATCGCGATCGACCCCCAAGACGATCTCGCCGACCCCTCCCAACTCCCCTTTGGGCCCCAGTTGCAGGACGTAATGTCCCTCTTCCAACCCTTTTAAACTCACTTTAAAGTCCCTTTTGAGGCTGCCGATCCCTAGCAGGAAGGATAGGGGGATATCGGAGCGAAAGGCGTTTTTGAGCGGGCTTTTGATAACCTGCCTCTGTTCCGGCTGATAATAATAGAGGCTTTTCCCGTCCGCCAAGACGAACTGACCCTTCGGCTCGTCATACCGCCAGAGCATCCTGCCAGGGCGTTTGAAATAGAGCTTTCCCCATGCCTTGAGGTTGCGAGTGAGGGTCTTAAGCTCTGTCTCTTGCCGAAATTCCGCTACAAAGTCAACAGCGGAGTCGTAGCTCTTTTGGAGGCTCTCGATGACATACTCTTCCTCCTTTATCTCTGCCGCGCTCTCCAGGGGGATCGGGGCGAGAAAAAGCGCCGCAAGCAATGAAAAGCAGGAGAGCGTCGCCGCCTTTTTACTCTTCAATCTTTCTCGCATAGACTTCCCTTGGTTTTGCTCCATCCGCCGGCCCCACGACTCCATCCCTTTCCATCTGCTCGATCATCCTGGCCGCCCGGTTATAGCCCACTCTAAGTCTCCTCTGGATCATGGAGATGGAGGCCTGCTGGGTCTCTGTAACCAGCTCCACGGCCAGGTCGTACATCTCGTCGTAGTCTTCATCCACATCCCCAGTCTCGATCTCCTTTTTAGCGTCAAAGACCTCGGGACGGTAGCGAGGTTTTGCCTGCTCGTTGATGAACTCAACGACTTTGCGGATCTCCTGGTCGGATACATAGGCGCCGTGAACCCGGCTGATACGCGCGGTGCCGGGAGGGAGAAAGAGCATGTCCCCGTCTCCGAGCAGCCGCTCTGAGCCGATAGAATCCAGGATCGTGCGGGAATCGACCCGTGAGGTAACCTGGAATGAAATCCGGGCAGGGAAATTAGCCTTGATCAGTCCGGTTATGACGTCGACGGACGGACGCTGGGTCGCCAAAATCATATGGATCCCCGCCGCCCTGGCCTTCTGGGCCAGGCGGGTGATGTACTCCTCGATGTCCCTGCCCACCGACATCATCAAATCGGCCAACTCATCCACGACAATCACGATCCGTGCCAGCCGTTCATGAACCAGCGGGGCCTTTTCTTCCAGATCTCCTCCTATCTCTTGCTCCTGTCCTCCGTCCGGCTGCTCCGATTGCCTGAGCTCGATGACGCCGCGTTTATCCGACATCTCCTTTTCCAGGATACGGTTATAGTGGTCGATGCTTCTGGCCCCTTTGTCGCGCATCAGCCGATAACGCCGGTCCATTTCATCCATGGCCCAGAATAGGGCGGCGGCGGCCTTTTTCGCGTCGGTGACCACCGGGACTATCATGTGGGGAAGATTCTCGTAGACCGTGAGCTCAAGCATTTTCGGATCGATCATGATGAATTGGACATCTTGCGGGCTGGACTTGAAAAGCATGCTCAAGATCATCGCGTTGATGGAGACGGACTTGCCGGTTCCCGTGGCGCCGGCGACGAGCAGATGAGGCATCCGCGCCAGGTCCGCCAGAAAGGGGGCGCCGGAGATGTCTTTTCCCAGCGCCAACGTCAGTTTCGACTCCGCGTTTTGATAGGCATCGCCCTCGAAAACCTGCTTGAGGAAAACTTTCTCGCGCCGCGGATTGGGTATTTCGATGCCGACCACCGATTCCCCGGGGATCGGGGCCAGTATCCGCACGCTCAGCGCGCGCAGCGCCATGGAGAGATCATCCGCCAGCAAGACGATCCGCCTTACCTTGACGCCGGGCGCCGGCTTGAATTCGTACATCGTGATGACCGGCCCAGGCCGCACGGCCACCACTTCCCCTTCGACCCCAAAGTCGGCAAGCTTCCTTTGCAGGATGAGAGAATTAGCCTCCAGGGTTTCCTTATCGATCTTGACGTGTTCCCCGTCCGGAGAATCTAAAAGGGCAAGCGAGGGCAGCGTGTAGCCCTGATGGATCTCGGGGAAATCCAGTTGTGCCTGCGCCGGAGGCGATTTTTTCTTCGGCTTCTTTGGCGGCTCCTCTTTGACTTCTTCCCTGAGAACGATCGGCGGCGGGACAAATTCCTTGCGCTCTTTTTTCGTATTTTCCCCTTTTGCCTTCTCTCTTCTCTCGCGCCACTTTTTATGCAAGAGTCCCAGGAAAGCCGCGGACTCCTTGTAGAGATTTCCCGTCACGTTTTTTCCTTTTTCCAGGAGCGTGGCAAGAGATCTTTGGGTGACGGCCATCACCGCGAGCAGCAAGGCCGAAAGCACGATCACATAGGCCCCCACGCGGCTGAAGAGAGAAATTAAAAGGTCCTTGGAGAAATCTCCTACGATCCCGCCCGCCGCGCTGCCGGTCTCGGCGTCGCGCAGGAGACTCATTATGGCCGCCACACCCCAGAGCAGGAGAAGGTAGCCGCCTGCTTTTGTCAGTTGGATGCCCTGATAGGACTCGCGGAACAAGTTATAGGCAACGATGAATAAAAGGGCGGATAAGAGATAGGCGGAGCGCCCTAACCCCTGAAGCAGAAGATCCGCCAAGTAGGCCCCGACGATCCCGCCCCAGTTTTGCGTTTGCAGGCTCCCCGAAGGGGTATTAAAGGAACGGTCACTGGGATGGTAAGAGAAAAGGCTCAAAGCGACCAACAGGGCAAAGACGAAAATCACTACCCCTAAAATTTCTCGGTTAAGCCTGGAGCCCTTTTCCATATTTTCCTAATCAGGAGTATGACATGCAATCGAACATGTGTAGAAAAAACGCCGAGCCCTTAGGTCTCCACAATGAAGGGGAGGATAACCGGCCGCCGCTCCAGGGTTTTGTTGAAGTAGCGCCGCAGGGCCTTGCGCACCTCCTCCTGAAGTTCGGCGGGGTCGGTTCGCGTCTCCCGGTTGATGTCTCTCAATGTGTCCAATACAACTTTCTTAGCCCGCTCCATCACTTCTTCGCTTTCCTCGGCGCGCACAAAGCCGCGCGAGATGAGATCTGGCCCGGCCACAAGCTCGCCGGTCTGCTGATGGATCGCCATGACGGCCAGCACCATCCCGTCTTCGGAGAGATGGCGCCGGTCCCGGATGACGACGTCTTCGACATCCCCGACACCCTTGCCGTCGACGAACACCCTCCCGGTGGAGACCGGCTCCGCTTTTCTGGCGCTGCTCTGCGTCAGCTCCAGGGCCGCCCCGTCTTCCAGGAGGAAACAGTTTTCCGCCGGCACCCCCACTTTTTGGGCCAATTGAACGTGTCTTACCAGATGGCGGTATTCTCCATGGACCGGGACAAAGTAACGCGGGCGCGTGAGCTGCAGCATGGTCTTCAGCTCCTCCTGGCTGGCGTGGCCGGAGACGTGGATCTCCGAGACCTTTTCATAATGGACCTCGGCGCCGCGCCGGTAAAGATGATTGATCAGGTTGTTGATTGTTTTTTCGTTGCCGGGGATCAGTTTCGAAGAGAGCACTACCGTATCTCCCCGCTCGATCCGTATCGACTTGTGGTTATCCAGCGCCACTCTGGTGAGGACCGAAAGAGGCTCCCCCTGGCTGCCTGTTGTAAGAAAGGTCACTGCGTCGCGCGGGATATCCTGCCATCGCTCACTCTCGGTCGCCACGCCGTTGGGCAGATGGAGGTAGCCCAAATCCGAGGCGATCTGAGCATTGTTGATCATGCTGCGGCCGCTGAGGATGACCTCGCGGCCAAAACGCTCCGATAGATCGACGACCTGCTGGATGCGGGGGATGTTGGAGGAGAAGGTGGCGACGAACAGTCTGCCGCGGCTTCCCTGGAAGATCTCCTCGAGGTTTCTCCCTACTTCGCGCTCGGAAGGGGTGTAGCCCTCGCGCTCCACGTTGGTCGAATCCGAGAGCAGGAGCAGGACCCCTTTCTCGCCGTAGGCGGCGAATTTCTGAAAGTCGAACAGCTCGCCGTTCATGGGCGTATTGTCGATCTTGAAGTCGCCGGTGTGAATGACGGTCCCTGCAGGAGTAGCCACGGCCAGGGCCAGGCAATCCATCAGGCTATGCGTCACGCGGATCCCTTCGAGCTTGAAAGGCGCCAGCTCCCAGGGCTGTCCGGCCTTGATCTCCCTTAGATCCGTCGATTTGTCGAGGCCGTGTTCGCGCAGTTTATTGCCCAATAGGCCGAGAGTAAGGCGCGTGCCGAAGACAGGCACCGGAAGCTGCCTCAAGATATAGGGCAGGGCGCCGATATGGTCTTCATGGGCGTGCGTAAGGACGATGCCTTGGAGCTTTTTCTTTTTCTCCACCAGGTAGCTTACGTCGGGGATCACCAAATCGATTCCCAGGAGGTCCGCCCCGGGGAACATCAAACCGCAGTCGATGGCGATGGCGGATTCGCCATGCTCGAGCAGCATCATGTTCAATCCGAACTCTCCCAATCCACCCAGCGGAATGACTCTTAGCGGCTCCATGAAGTACCTTATCTTTCTGCCCGGGCCTCTGCGGGAACCAGGGCCTGGGTGCCCTCGGCGGCCCTGGCCGGCGCTCTGGTCTGTTGCCGGGAGTGAGACTCCATGATCGCCTGCACGTGGCTCAAGAGGCTGCGAATATTTCCCGGCTGATACTGGTCCAGAGGAACGGGCTCGCTCACGATGACCTCTATCTCCCCGCCGTTAACGCGCCAGTCTCCCCTCGGCAGGATCGCTCCACTGCCGTTGATGGTAATCGGGACGATCGGCGTTTGCGTCTTAACGGCGAGGACAAAGCCGCCCCTTTTGAAGGGCAGGAACTGTCCGTCGGTGCTGCGGGTGCCTTCAGGAAAAAGAACCACGCAGATACCTCCTTCGATTCGCTCTCTCGCCTTGCGCAAACTTGCCATGGCCTTGGAGCGGTTGGATCGGTCCACCACGATGTGCCTTGAGGCCCACATGGCCCAGCCAAAGAGGGGGATGAAGAGGAGTTCTTTTTTTGCCACCCAGCGGAGCTGAAACTCGGTGAGACTTTGGACCAGCACAGGGATATCGATATTGCTCTGGTGATTTGCCATAAAAATATACTGGCGGCTTGAGTCGAGGTGCTCCAGACCTTTCACTTTCAGACGGATGCCGCCGATTTTTAAGATCGCCCAGGTCCAGAGGCGAGAAATTTTATAGGCAATCTTTCCGTGGCGATCGAGAAGACCCAAGGGGATGATGCTAAGACTTGCCGGAAGGGTGACGAGAATGATCAGGACCAGCTTTAAGCTGTAGAGCATCAAAATAAAACTAATTTTTAACAACGTCTAATTAATCAAAATATCAGGAAAAAGTGCCATATTCTAATCTACGAGGGGAAAAAAAGCAATAAAGTTGATCTCACTCAAAAGGGCCGGATTTTTTTATTGACTAAAGGATTTGCCGGCGCTAAGGTCGTTTTTAATAGTTTTGAGTTGTGAGTTTTTAGTGTTGAGTGGCTCTGCGAGCCGGGTCTGTCAACTTAAAACTTAAAATTAAAAACTCAAAATTGTTTTTTCGGAGGTCCCATGTCGGTTAACAAAGTCATTCTCATCGGTAATCTCGGCAAAGATCCTGAGGTGCGCTTTACGGCCAATGGCCGGGCAGTGGCCAAGTTTCCCATCGCCACCAGCGAAGTCTGGAACGATGCCGAAGGCCATAGGCAGGAGAGGACGGAGTGGCACAACATTATCGTCTGGGGAAAGCAAGGTGAAAGCTGCGGCCAGTATCTGGCCAAGGGAAGGCAGGTCTTTGTCGAAGGCAGCATCCGCACCCGCACTTATGACGACAAGAGCGGCAACAAACGGTACGTGACCGAAATCGTGGCCCAGAGAGTCAGGTTCTTGGGCGGCGGTGGCGGCACCCGCGTCGCGCAGGAGACGGAACCCGAACCAGCCGCTGAAACCCCAGCCGGCCAGCCCCCGCCTCTGGACGACGATATCCCGTTCTGAGCAAGAGATGGCAAAGAGACAATTAGGATTATCAGCGCGAGGCGGGCGAGTCGTAAAGAGCGCAAGGCCTATCTCGGATAGTCGGATTGATTTCTCTGATATTCCGGAATCCACTGATGAGGAGCTTCGTAGAGCTCGAAGAGTAGGTCGGCCCAAAACAGGACGGCCACCCCGGCAGCTCATCGCGATCAGGATCGACCCGTTATTATTAAAGCAACTCAGATCAATGGCGGCGAAGCAAGCCAAACCTTATCAGACCTTTATCCACGAGCTTCTTGAGAGGGCGGTCAAGAGGGCAGCATGAAGGGTGGGGGTAATGTCATGTTGGACGGTCTGACCCCCCTGGTTTTCCTCTAAAAGTGACGCAAATTAATCGAGGAGTGAGGTATCCTTAATCCTAGCCGTCTGGTATGGTGGTTGACGATGTAACGACTGGCGGCCCAACATCCAAATAGCAAACACTCGGTTACAATCTTTTCCGAGTATCGCGGAGGCGGCCCCTAGGGTAACCGCCTCTCTGCGTTTATTGGCCAGGAAATAGCTAGAAGGGGAATAGTGGTCGCCAGGAAGGAGATGTTCGTCATGGAACACAGTCCAACCAATTCAACAATCAACCGCATAGGGTTCATCGGCAACTACTTGCCGCGCCAGTGCGGTATCGCCACGTTCACCACCGACTTGTGTGAGGCCATCGCCGCCGAATACGGTGGAACAACGTGCATTGCCCTGCCCGTCAACGACATCGAGGCCGGCTACGCCTATCCGACCCGCGTTCGATTTGAGCTGGCGGAGAAGGATATTGACTCTTATCTCCGCGCCGCCGACTTCCTGCATACCAACAACGTAGATCTCGTGTGCCTGCAACACGAATACGGCATCTTCGGCGGGCGTGCGGGCAGTCACATCCTGGCCCTCTTACGTGAATTGCGCATGCCCATCGTTACGACCTTGCACACGATTTTGCGCGACCCCGAACCGGATCAGCGACGGGTGTTGGAAGAAGTCGCTGCGCTGTCGGATCGCTTGGTCGTCATGAGCAAGCGCGGGGCGGAATTCTTGCAAGAGATCTATGGTGTGCTGCCGGAGAAGATCGATCTGATTCCACACGGCATCCCCGATGTGCCGTTTGTGGACCCGAGTTTCCACAAAGACCTGTTTGGAGTCGAGGGCAAAATCGTCTTACTCAGTTTTGGATTACTCTCAGCGAACAAAGGGATCGAAAATGTCATCGCCGCCCTGCCCACTATTTTGGCCCGATATCCGAACGTGGTGTACCTCATCCTCGGCGCGACCCATCCCCACGTGATGCGGGACGAGGGCGAAACGTATCGACTCGCCCTGCAATGGATGGCCCAAGAGAAAGGCGTGGAAGGGCAGGTGATCTTCTACAACCGATTCGTTAGTCTGGAGGAACTCGTTCAGTTCATCGGCGCGGCGGACATTTACATCACGCCCTATCTCAACCCGGCGCAGATCGTCTCCGGCACACTGGCTTACACACTGGGGGCGGGCAAGGCAGTGATTTCGACGCCGTATTGGTATGCCGAAGAGATGCTGGCCGAAGAACGGGGAGCGCTGGTGCCGTTCCGTGATCCGGCGGCGTTGGCCGAGCAGGTGATTGACCTGTTGGACAACGAGGCGAAGCGCCACGCGATGCGCAAGCGCGCCTATCTGTTTGGACGGAAGATGGTCTGGCCGCAGGTGGCGCGCCGCTACATGGAGACTTTTGAACGCGCCCGAGCCGAACGCCGGCATTTCACCCCCCCCGGCTTCACGGTCAAAGCGCTAGACCAACGTCCGGGCGAACTGCCCCCCCTCAAACTCGATCACTTACGCCACATGGCGGACGAGACCGGCATGTTGCAACACGCCATTTTCACGGTGCCCAACTATCACGAGGGCTACACCACCGACGACAACGCCCGCGCTCTGATGGTGAGCACTCTCCTGGAGGAACTGGGCAACGGAGACCCATTAGAACTGGCCTCCCGTTATCTCGCCTTTGTCTGGTATGCCTTCAACTCTGAGACCGGACGCTTTCGCAACTTTATGGATTACCAGCGCCGCTGGCTCGATAATAGCGGTTCAGACGATTGCCACGGGCGCGCGTTGTGCGCGTTGGGCACCGTGTTGGGCCGCTCTAACACTCCGGCCCTCCACAGTATGGCCGGCTGGTTGTTCGAACAGGCCTTGCCTGCCATTCGCGCCACGACCAGCCCCAGGGCCTGGGCCTTCGCGCTCATCGGCATCCATGAGTATCTACGACGGTTTGCCGGTGACCGCATGGCAAGCCAGGTGCGGGAGGAATTGGCCGGGCGGCTGCTGGCGTTGTATCAACGCAATCGCTCGAACGAATGGCGATGGTACGAAGACGCGCTGACCTATTGCAACGCCGCGCTGCCTCATGCCTTGCTCATGTGCGGCCAATCGATGCCGAATAAGGCAATGACCGAGGCCGGGCTGGAGTCGCTCAGTTGGCTGGCCGACTTGCAGCGCGCTGAAGAGGCTGGGGGTCATTTTGTCCCCATCGGATCCAACGGCTTTTATCAGCAGGGCAGTAAGCGCGCCCGGTTCGATCAACAGCCGGTGGAGGCTCAAGCCATGGTATCCGCCTGCCTCGAAGCAGCCCGGATCACGGGAGACAAGCGCTGGCGCAAGGAAGCCCGACGGGCCTTCGAGTGGTTCCTCGGGCGCAACGATCTGAACCTGCCCATTTACGACCCGATGACAGGCGGTTGTCGAGACGGTCTGCATCCCGACCGCCCGAACGAGAATCAGGGCGCGGAGTCTACGCTGGCCTTTCTCCAGGCATTGTTGGAGCTGCGCCTGGCTGAGAATGCCCTCCAATCTGTGGAGGCACGGTCTGAATGAGCAATCAACACCCCGAACTCTTTCGCCGTCATCAGCTCAATCCCATCTTGACCGTGGCCGATTGGCCCTATCCGGCCAATAGCGTGTTTAACCCAGGCGCCACGTTGCTGCCAGATGGAACCACCCTGCTACTCTGCCGCGTGGAGGACCGGCGCGGCCATTCCCACTTTTGTGTTGCCCGCTCCGCCAATGGTGTGGATGACTGGCAGATTGCCCCTCAGCCCACCCTGTTGGCTGATCCAGAAAACTTCCCAGAAGAAGTGTGGGGCATTGAAGACCCACGCATCACCTACCTCCCGGAATTAAGCAAGTATGTCATTGTCTATACCGCTTACTCGCGTGTCGGCCCCGGCGTGGCCCTGGCGCTCACGGAAGATTTCGATCACTTCGAGCGCTATGGGATGATCATGCCGCCGGAAGATAAAGATGCGGCCCTGTTTCCTCATCGTATCGGCGGCCAGTGGGCTTTGATCCATCGCCCGGTCAGCGCTCCCGGCGTGCACATGTGGACGTCCTATTCGCCTGACCTGCGCCACTGGGGCAGCCACAAGCTGATGCTCGAGGCCCGGCATGGTGGGTGGTGGGATGCGAATAAAATCGGCCTCTCGCCCCCGCCGATCGAAACTCCGCAGGGTTGGCTGGTGATTTACCATGGTGTGCGGCAGACAACGGGCGGTTCCCTTTACCGACTAGGACTAGCTCTGTTTGATTTGCACGCACCGGAGCGGTGCCTGAAACGCGGCAACGAGTGGATCTTTGGCCCGGAAGAACCCTACGAGCGGCGCGGGGATGTGGACAACGTCGTCTTTCCTTGCGGCACCACCGTTGCCCCCGATGGTGACACCATCCACCTGTATTATGGCGCGGCGGATACGAGCATTGCCCTGGCTACAGGCAGTATTCGCGCCATTCTTGAGTGGCTTGAACAAGACAGATAGAGAATCTTTCGGCAAAATTCTGACCTCGTCTCTTTTCAAGGATGCTTGATTAAGCCCTTGATATTCATGTTGTTTTCTCAAATCAATTTAACTATGTAGGGTTAATTATAATACAGATAATAGAGTTTATAAAGATTTAACTTGACAAAACTAGTTAATTAACCTAACGTGGTTACAGTAACTAAAAGGCATAGGGTTTCACTCCACGGTTACCTGAAATTCCTCAAGTAATCCTACAATACTTAACCCTCTCACCACAACCAAGGAGGTTGAAATGTATAGTCGCAACGTCAGTATCAAGCTCAAGTCCAATAGTGCGCCGGAATTTACGCGCACTCTTGAGAAGGAGATTATTCCCTTGCTCCGTAAACAAAAGGGATTTAAGGACGAGATCAGCTTCGTCGCCCCAGAACGTAATGAGGCAGTAGCCATTAGTTTCTGGGATAAGAAAGACAACGCGGAAGCTTACAACCGTGAGACTTATCCTGCGGTATTGAAGGGCCTGTCGAAGGTGG
>Ga0209824_10000378_pt1 | contig 28593 bp, 28 predicted proteins | sample VDWuncwatermetaG_FD_184124 | JGI IMG/M metagenome (GOLD analysis project Ga0209824, IMG submission 184124) | Wastewater microbial communities from Netherlands to study Microbial Dark Matter (Phase II) - VDW unchlorinated drinking water (SPAdes)... ...
CCTTAAAGCTAGCAATTAAGCTTGACGGCCATGATAAAGTTTATAAATTTAATTTTGAAAAAGGCAAGATTGTGAAATTAGACCTTGACGCGGATGCGCCATTTGTGATTTCTGCTCCCGCGGATGTTTGGGAATTAGTTTTTTTAGGAAAACTTGATTCTTTTGTAGCGGTGACGCAAGGCAAAATGAAATTACAGGGGCAATTAGGGCAATTGTCCAAATGGTATGTGCCCTTTAACCGCTTATTCGAATTATTCAGGCAAGTAAAGATTAAGTGAGGCCATAAGTTATGGAGCTATATTTTCAAAATAATCTATGCGACATAACTTATATGGCCGAACTTATCCTTGACACGAAAGATTCAACTTTAGATGTTGTCGGTTTCGTGTCAAGGATCTAATACGTAGGAGGTATTTATGGACTGGGGAATGGAAAATCGCCTTCATCAATTGATTCCCGGTGGACGTTGTTTCTTTTTACCGATTGATCACGGTTATTTTCAGGGGCCGACGCATTGTTTGGAAAAACCCGGGCAGACAATTAAGCCATTGTTAGAATATTGCGATGCGCTTTTCCTCACGCGCGGGGTTTTACGCGCCTGCGTGGACGCAGGCAATACTAAGCCGATTATTTTAAGGGTTTCCGGAGGGACGAGCATGGTAGGCAAGGATTTAGCTAATGAATTAATTACTACTTCTATAGAGGAGATTATCCGTTTGAACGCCTGCGCAGTAGGTATTTCTGTTTTTGTGGGAAGTGAATATGAACACCAGACGCTTGCCAACTTAGCAAAGTTAGTCAATGAATGCGAAAATTTTGGCATACCTGTGATGGCGGTGACTGCTGTGGGCAAGGAAATGGAAAAGCGCGATGCCAGATACTTAAGCCTAGCTTGTCGAGTTGTCGCAGAATTGGGCGCTCGCATTGTGAAGACTTATTGGTGTGAGAATTTTGAAAGGGTGGTGAATGGCTGTCCTGTTCCGGTAGTGATTGCCGGAGGGCCAAAATGTGAGAGCGAAAAGGAAGTCTTTGAATTTGTGCATGATGGCATAGAAAAGGGCGCTATCGGAATCAATTTAGGAAGAAATGTTTGGCAAGGCAGCCATCCTGTTGCTATCGCCGCGGCTTTACGCGCGATTATCCATCAAAATGCCAATGTGAAAAAAGCCCAGGAGATATTTAATGAGGTAAGCAAGAAATGCGCGTAGCAATGTATTACAATAATCGCGACGTGAGGATCGAAGAAATGCCGCGGCCAAGGATCGGCGACAAAGAACTATTAGTTAAAGTTAAGGCGAGCGGAATTTGTGGAAGCGATGTAATGGAGTGGTACCGGATTAAAAGAGCTCCGTTAGTCTTGGGGCATGAGGCAACAGGAGAAATTATTGAAGTTGGCAAGGAGATCAAGCAATATAAGATTGGCGATAGGGTTTTTGTTGCGCATCACGTGCCTTGTAATACCTGCCGCTATTGCTTAAGCGGCAATCACACGGTTTGCGAAACACTGCATACTACTAATTATTTTCCCGGAGGTTTTTCCGAGTATATCCGCGTTCCGGAAATTAACGTTGAGCGCGGGGTGTTTTTACTCCCGGAAGCAATGACTTTCGAAGAAGGAACCTTTATTGAACCGCTCGGTTGTGTTCTGCGCGGCCAGAGAATAACAGGGATAAGAGCGGGGCAGAGTGTGGTTATTCTTGGGGCGGGAATTTCAGGATTATTGCATCTTTTGGCTGCCCGCGCACAAGGAGCCAGCCGAATAGTCCTTACTGATATTAATGAATACCGTTTAAAAATTGCCAAAGAATTGGGGGCGGATGCGGTAATCAACGCTAAAGAAGATGTACCCCAGCGTTTAAGCGAAGTAAATGAAAATAGGCTTAGTGATTTGGTAATTATTTGTGCTGCGAGTATGCCGGCATTCTTACAAGGGTTAAAAAGTGTAGACCGTGCTGGTACGGTACTTTGTTTTACCTCTACCCAGCCAGGAGTTGATCTTCCTATACCGGTAAGCGATTTCTGGCGTAAGAGTATTAAAATTGTGCATTCTTATGGCTGTAGCCCTTTGGACGCACTTGCGGCAATTAAGCTGATTCAAGAAAAAAAGATTCCCGTAGAAAAATTGATTACGCACCGTTTGAGTTTAGCCCAGGCACAATTGGGCTTCTCTCTCGTAGCCGAGGCAAAAGAATGTGTTAAGGTGATCCTTGAACCTTAAAAAAGAGGCCAAATAACTAAAGAGATGGTTACTAGTTTGTTAATCGACGGAAAATTTCTGGAAACAAAAAATAAGACTAAGGTGATTAATCCTTCTACAGGAGAAATAATTACCGAAGTAAGTGTGGCTTCCGAAAAAGAAGTAGAATTGGCTATACTTAGTGCACGGCAGGCTGCTGATTCAAACACCTGGTCCGGGCTATCGTTAGCAGAGCGTGCAAAATTTCTGCTTAAGATTTCCCAGGGGATATTAGATAAAGCCGAGGAATTAGCAGAGTTAGAAACTTTAAATACCGGAAAGCCGATCAAAGAATCTACTTTTATGGATATTCCATCGGCGGCAAAAACCTTTGAATATTTGGCAAACAATTTTGAGGCGTATTTAAGTGACGAGTCTCCTAAATTAGAGGCCCAGGCAAAAGCAAAAATTATCCGCGAGCCTATGGGAGTAGTAGCATTGATTGTGCCATGGAATTATCCATTATTAATTGCTTGTTGGAAATTAGCTTCCAGCTTAGCCGCTGGTAATACTGTTATCTTAAAGCCTTCAAGCCTGACACCTTTAACAACTTTGGAATTAGGAAAAATTATTGTTGATGCCGGATTACCTAAAGGTGTAGTGAATATTATTAATGGCAGTGGAGAGAAAATCGGCAAATCGCTTTGTAGCGATAAGCGCGTCGACTTAATTTCTTTTACCGGCAGTAATGGAGTCGGCAGGCAGATTATAGAATATTCCGCGCTCAATGTAAAAAAACTGATCATGGAGCTGGGAGGAAAATCAGCGAGCATAATCTTAAAAGACGCGCCTCTTGAGGTTACGGTAAACAGTTCTTTATGTTCTATTTTCTTGAACCAGGGCCAGATGTGTACAGCAATGTCGCGCTTTCTCGTGGAAGATGAAATTTATGATCAGTTTGTCAGTAGCTTTGTGGAAAAAACCAAGCGGATCAAATTAGGGAAAGGCAAAGATTTCGAAGCTCAGATGGGCCCTTTGATTTCCGAAGCGCAGCGTAAAAAAGTTTTGGGTTTTGTCGAAGAAGCAAAAAAACAAGGCGGTAAGGTGTTATGCGGCGGAAAAATTCCTCAGGACCCGGTTTTAAAAAATGGTTTTTTCTTTGAGCCAACGGTAATTACAGATTTGCCTACCTCAGCAGAGATTCTTAAGCAAGAAATTTTTGGGCCGGTAGTTTGTATTAATAAATTTTCTCAGGCAGAGCAAGCAGTGGAATTGGCCAATGATTCTGATTTTGCCCTGGCAGCCTGCATCTGGACAAAAGACGAAGAGCAGGCAGAAAATCTGGCAAGAAGAATTCAGGCAGGTACTATCTGGATCAATACCTATGGGATGTTCCATAATGAGGTTCCCTATGGAGGTTTTAAGCAGAGCGGGTTTGGTAAAGAGCTTGGGCTAGAAGGTTTTCTCGAATACACCCGGATAAAAAATTTACTGATCGATAATTCTGCGGATGCCAAACCATTGGTAAATTACTGGTACGGATTTTAAAATGGCCAAAAAACTTTTTCTTTATATTTTTTTACTTTTCTTTTTTCTCTCTCTTTTGGCCTGGGCAGTAAAAATCACCCGGGCCTATAATGCGGCAATTATCCTGCAGTCAAATGTCCCTTCTGAATATATCGGGGAAAGAATCGTTTATGATGTATATGCAGGCTGGTTTCACCTGGGGATCTCTACTTTTACCCATTTACCAGATACTAGGCTGGCAGATAAAGAAGTAGCCTTGATGACCTTTGAGACCAAAATTAAAGGCTTCTATGATCTGGAACAAATTTACAGCGACAGGGATACACTTCTTCCGCTTAGGGTCCTGCGGGATATTGACGGCTGGGGAATAAAAGAAAAAATTATCGAAGAATACAACCAGAAAGACCTCACGCTTACTTTTACCAAATTTACCGGCGATAAGAAAGAAGAAAGTTCTCTCAAAGCCAAAGGGCCGATTCATAACGCAGTTTTACTCCCTTTTTATATCCGTAAGATGTCTAAGCCACAGATTGGCTGGAGCATTTTAGCGTATATCCCTGCGGAATTTGAAATTAAACTGGTAGCAGAGCAAGAAATAACAATTCCCTCCGGAACATTTAAGGCCTATCTTTTTAAGAGCGTGCCGGCAAATTTTGAAATCTGGGTAAGCGCAGACGAGCGCAGGATCCCTTTAAAAATCAAATCTTCAGGCAGCACTATGGTAATGAAGGAGTATAAACGATGAATATTGCCAGAATCCTCGAAGAAAAAGCAAAAATCTCTCCGGAAAAACCAGCAGTTATTTTTAAAGAACAAGTTTTTTCTTTTTCGCAGCTTAAAAAGTTAGCTTTCAGTTTTGCCGCGGCCCTAGAGAAATTAGGTTTAAAAAAGGGTGAAAAAATAGCGGTATATCTTCCGAACTGCCCGGAATATATTTTTAGTTATCTAGCCGCCTGGGTAACCGGCGCAACTATTGTACCGCTTGATTTTATGCTTACCGAAGATGAGTTGGTTTCCTGTATCCAACACTCAGAGGCAAAAATTTTAATCGCCAAATCTAAAGCCACACTTTCTTTAGAAAAAATTAAGGCCAGCTGTCCTCTTCTTAAGGATATTATTACTTGCCATGAAAAAAGTCAGGAATACTTGTCATTCGATGAATTAATCAGTCATTCTGGAGAAGATAAATCTTGGGAAGAAGTGAATGATAAAGATTACGCGATTATTTTTTATACCTCAGGAACTACCGGAGCCCCTAAAGGAGTTTTAATCAATTATTTACAGTTAGGAGCCCCGCCAAAATCCATGGAGTTCTTTGTGGATTTAAATGAGAAAGATTCGACACTTTGCGCTTTACCGTTTTCTCATCTGGGCGGGCTGATTTACATTCAGAATTGTATTTTTTACGGCTTAACCGTGGTTTTAATGGAGCGTTTTATTCCGGTGGAATTTTTAAAGAGTGTAGAGAAGTATAAAATTTCCTGTTTTTGGATCGTGCCTTCGATGTATTATGCCTTTTTACAGTTAAAAGAGTTTGAAACCTTTGATTTATCAAGTTTACGCTGGATTGTGACTTTTGGTGCTTCGAATTCTCCGGATGCCTTGCGCAGGTTCCATAAGTATTGCTCAAAGGCGCACCTTTTAAACGGCTGGGGGATGACGGAAACCAACGCTCCAACAGTAGTCTTACCGATGGGCTCGGAGAAAATAGAAAGTGTCGGCAGAGCCTTACCGTGGGTAAAGGTAAAGATTTTTGATGATGGCGAACAGGAAGTGCCGCCTGAAAAAGTTGGGGAAGTGGTAGTAAAAAGCTGGGTAGTGACTGATGGTTATTACAAGGACCCGGAACTAACCGCTCAAACAATCCGTAAGGGATGGTTTCATACCGGAGACTTGGGAAAATTCGATACAGAAGGTAATCTTTATATCGTGGGCAGGAAAAAAGAGATGATTAAGGTAGGCGGAGAGATTGTTTTTGAGCCCGAAGTTGAAGGCGTGATTCATAAGCACTCTGATGTGGCTGAAGTCGCGGTAGTAGGTGTTGCAGATAAGTTAAGAGGAGAAGTGCCTAAGGCGTTTATTGTTTTAAAAGAAGGTAAGAGCCTGAATGAAGAAGATTTACGTTTTTTCTTGCGTCAGCACCTGGCGCATTTTAAAATTCCGCATTATTTTGAGTTCTTTGCTTCACTTCCTAAAAATCGCGCTGGTAAAATCGATAAAGAATCGTTAAGGAACACTAGAAGTTAATTACAATATTTTATCAAAGATAAATGCCATTGAAAAATATAGAGTTATATGCTATAGTTACTTAATAATTGAATCTCTTAAAAAGAGGGTAATTACGGCTATGAATTTTGGTCAAGCCAAATCAAAGGAATAAAGGAGGAGGCTTGGCCTTTTTATTTTTGTATAACAGTCAATCCAAGGAGGTAAGGATGAAATTTTTTAAATCCCTGATGTTGTTTTTTTATTTTGTTATAGGGTTTTCTTTTTCGCAAGCAATTGCTGATCAGCCTAAGTATTGGGACTCTTATCTTTCCAGCGCGTACAATCAGGCGATATATGCCCAAGATTCCGCGCATTCCGGGGCAAGGTCGCTAAAACTGATAAACTACGTATCCGCGCAGTCTAATTGGCACGGCGCAACGATCAATTATACCGCCCCTTACCCTAAGATGTTTACTTTTTCGGGTTGGGCAAAGGGGAGTAATGTTGCTTCCAGCTCTTTGGCCGCATTGGATTTCTATATTGTTTTTGAAGATAACTCTACTCTCTGGTATTATTCCGATACGAAATTTGGCTCTGGCAGTTATAATTGGAAAAATAAGGCCGTAACCAAAACCTTTAACAAAGGCGTTAAGTCTGTTACTCCTTACCTTATATTGTACAACGGCAAAGGCACGATTTGGTTTGATGATGTCGAGGTGAATGCTTTTCAAAATACGGTTTTAAACTCTAGTATCGAACAAGGTACGACTCAGCCTGATAATTGGCTAACCCATGAAAATAACCTGGATAACAAAACCGGTTGGGCAACAGATGCCTATTATTCCCCGCGGCATTCCTTAAAAATAACCAATACTTTATATAAAAACGCAGACTGGGCAGGCGCAAATATATCTTTTGCTCCCCCCTATTCGAGGACTGTGACCTTAGGAGGGTTTTCTAAGTCTAGCAGCGTATATTTACGTTCTGGGGGTAAATACCGCCTTAATTTTTCAATTACCTTTGCGGACGGTACGAAACAGGAGTATAGCCCGAATGCGCTAAGTTTCGCAACCGGCACCCACGCTTGGCAAAAAAGAGAAATCACAGTTACCTTTCCAAAACTGATCAAGGAAATTAAGCCTTTCTGTTATCTCTATAATGGCCGCGGTAGCGCATGGTTTGACGATATTTACGCTTTAGTAAAAGGGTTGAATTCAGCCTCTAATCCCGGTATGGAAGAAGCCGCCACAGATATCACTGCGCCCACAGGTACAATCATAATCAACAATGGGGCTCAATATACCGATTCTACCACTGTTACCCTGAATTTATCAGCGCAGGATAATCCTGGAGGAAGTGGCTTGTCACAGATGAAATTTTCAAATGATAATACAAACTGGTCAACGCCTGAGCTCTACGCAACTACGAAAACCTGGAATTTGACCTCAGGCGACGGTCAAAAAACGGTTTATGTGCAATTTTCTGATCAGGCAGGAAACTGGTCAAACTCTTTTTCTGACCCGGACGGTATAATATTAGATACTCTGCGTCCAGAGCCGCCTATGATAAATCCTGTTACTAGTCCCACAAACACTAATAGCCAGACAATTACTGGGACTAAATCCCAGGATTCTCTGTCGGTGATAGTGGTTTGTTCTACGGCAGTTGTCCAAGCAGTGACTTATCCTACAGTTACAACCTGGTCTTGTGAATTGACAGCGCTTAGCCCTGGGGTTAATACAATCACCGTAAAAGCCCAGGATGCCGCCGGAAATGAAAGCGCGCCCGCTGTTACGGACTTAGAATATATCGCGCCAGCCACTTATTGGATTCTTGTAGATGAATATGATTATCCCTTGCCCGGGTCGCGTGAATCAGGAGGCTGGTTCTTTAACTGCACCGGCGGAGACCGAGGGAAGCTACGCGAGGAAGATGCAGCATATAGCTGGGATAATAATTCAGCTTATACCGCTTCAATTGCGCGGATTTCAGTGCCAGGCGGATTATGGACATACGCAGGGATGTGGTATAGCTTAATCAGGGTTGATAATGATAATAAGCCGCTTAATTTTAAGAATATTTTCGGCCCGTATATTAAGCCTGAATTTCAAGGCAAGATTAAGGAATTGGCAATTGCGGTTAATTCTGTAAGTTCAACGCGTAACAATGCCGGTTTAAAATTAAGGGTTGAGATAAAAGGCAAGAATAAACAGATTGTTCATTCTCAGGAATTCACTAATCTGCTTAACCAGGCATATCCAAAGGTTTTTACCGTCAACTTGGACTTGCCTGTTGTACAAGATATTGAGCAGATTACTTGGGTGTTTGATAATGCATGGCCAGGAGATTCTATTTCTGTGGATAGCCTGAAATTAAAAGCCGAAGTGCCGACAGTATCCAGCGCGCAGCAGGCATTTTATTGGACCTATAGCTGGCTGATGGCAAATTATAATCCTAATACTGGGATGGTAAAGGACAAAAGCCGGGACGGCCCTACGCAAACCGGCGGGGATAGTATGGAGAGTGTTACTGCTACTGCCAAAACAGCCAAGGCAACCTATTATGCCTACAAAAAAGGTTATATTACCTATGACAATGCCGTGGCTATCATTACTAAAATTGCCAACACCCTAATTAATGTCGTGCCCCGAGGGCCACAGGGAAAGAATACTATCTGGCCGCATTTTACGGAAAACGGCGGAACAGTTGCAGTGCCACCGCGCACTCCCCACGAGGGATCTGAATGGTCTTCAGGAGACACGACGTATGCTGCTTTGGATATGATTGCAGCACTGCGGATGATCGGCGACCCGAAAAATCAAATCAGCCAGTTTGAAAACTTCCTTACCGCGATTAATTGGCAAGACCTGTTGTTATCCGATGGCTCGATTTCCCATGGTTATAAATATGGCGGTACACAAATTACTTATGGTTGGAGCGGATTTGGAATGGAGGCAATGGGAGTAAATTGGGCGTATGCTGCGGCAACCGGAAATATCACCAATATGTTGCCACCGCCTACTGACAATGGTTCAGGTTTTATTGAGAATGCGCATTATCCGATGGTTTTTTATACCGGTGAAGACGGCAAAGACGGCTGGGGCAATGACTGGGATGCTTACAGGCTTGATGCGGCAGAGCAACAGATTTCTTGGTATTCCACTACCGCTCATTATAATCAGTACCTAAACAGGGCCAATCTCTTCGGGCTGTCTGCAGGGGAAGTACCGGATGTAGTTGTTAATCCGGGTATAGCTGTAGACTATAAACCGTACGGCACCGGCGGAAAGAGTACCCCTGAAGACGGCAATGGCGAAGTAGTTACCTTACATTACAGCGGGATGGTTGCCGATAAAAGGCCTGCAGAGGCAATCCGGATGTGGGAGGCGTTACGCGACCGCAATATCGATTTTCTACAGAATAGGATCATTATTTCTCCGCTAAACAATATGGAAAGTATGCGGGTGGACAAAAATACGGGCAAGATGACAGTGAACCACCTGAAAGGCTCTTGGAATCTTTCGCTGCAGGCAGAGGGTTGGGCACTTGCTGATCCGGTTATTCGCGCTGATTTACACGCTGCCGTGCAAAATAACGCCTTCCTCAAAAGGGGCTATGATATTTTGCACCAATCGCATGTTTTTCCCCGCACCCTGCGCGTTCCGCAGGACTATCCTACGATCCAGGCAGCGATTGATGCTGCACAGGCAGGCGACAAGATCGCAGTTACGCCAGGACAACCAACCCTTAATGGAAATATTATTTTGAATAAAGCCGGCATTATTCTCGACGGAGGAGGAAACACTCTTGCCAGTCCAGGTACTGATTCGGTTATCCTTTGTCGGGATATTGACGGAGCAGATACGGTGATCAGGAATTGCAATATTTTTATTAGTAATAGAGGTTTAATTTGCGAAGGAAGCGTAAAACGATTAAAAGTAGAGAATAGTACATTTGGAGGTAATGGAGGCGGGTTAGGAATTCAATTGCTGGATGGCGCTGATGCAACGATACAAAAAAATATTTTTCGAAACTGCGCAATCTTGAGCGCCCTGGGAAACAACCATCTGGAATTTATAGAAAATGACAGCCGGCCAACTATCGGACCAAATTACGGGGGAATTTACCTTTCTTCAGGCACAGCCTTGATTAAAGGTAATATTTTGCGCTCTACCTGGGACGGGGCAATCACCCTGAATAATGCTGACGCCACACTTATTAATAACCACTTTGATTTCTGTCAAGGCTGGGGGGTGTGTGGGGGAGTGCGGATTTTTAATTCTATAGCTACCCTGAAGAATAACCTCTTTAGATATTCCTGGGTATATAGTGGAACAGGAGAAGGTGTGAGCCTACATGCCGTGGGAAGTACGGTGAATCTTTATAATAATATTTTTTCCGGCGCATCAGGGCCTAGCGCAATTAAGGGAGTCGCACTTTGGGCACGCAATACTAATCTGAGCGCGAAAAATAATATCTTCTACAAGAACGCCCAAGGGCAGTCCACGGTCTTTTTTGAAGGTACGGGGACGCAGGATTTTTCTTACAACAATTTCTGGGCAAATACTACTACCTCGGATACTACAGGTATAACTTTAGGGGCCGGAAATATTAAGACTAATCCATTTTTTGTCAGTGCAGAGAGCTCCTTAAACGATTTTCACCTTGGCGCGGGTTCTCTTTGTATTAATGCAGGCGATCCTGATGCGCAATATAACGACAAAGACGGCACGCGTAATGATTTAGGTATTTACGGCGGCCCAAACGTATTTTAAATATTGCTTTTACAGATAGAAGATATTAAGGAATTAAGTTTAGAAGAGTTAAGTAAAGTTTTGCAAAGCTGGGGAGAGCCCTCTTTCCACGCACAGCAGATTTTTGCCTGGATTTATAAGAAAAAGGCAAAAGATTTCTCGGCAATGACTAACTTGCCCAGCCAATTAAGGGAAAAGCTAAAACAAAATTTTTCTCTTTCCTGCCTTAAATTACGTACAACCCTACGTTCATCCGACGCAACAGAAAAGTTTCTTTTTGAGTTAGAGGATGGCAATTTGATTGAAGCTGTGAGCATCCCAGCTGAAAAAAGAATTACCGGTTGCGTATCCAGCCAGGTGGGGTGTAAATTCGCCTGCCGTTTTTGCGCTAGCGGAGCATTTGGCTTTAAAAGAAATCTTACTACCGCAGAAATACTGGAAGAGGTTTTAATTTTCCCAAAGGTTACGCATCTTGTTTTTATGGGTACGGGCGAGCCTTTAGATAATTACGAGAATGTTTTAAAGGCAATTAAAATTATTAATTCTGCGCAAGGCTTAAACATCGGAGCGCGTAGGATTACGATTTCTACTTCGGGAATTATCCCGGCAATTATGCGGCTGGCAGAAGAAGGCCTGCAAATAGAATTATCCGTGTCTTTACATGCCGCGGATAATCAGACGCGAGATTTAATTATGCCGGTGAATAAAAAATACCCCCTTAAGGAACTGATCAGCACTTGTAAGGAATATATCCGTCAGACTAACCGTCAGGTTACCTTTGAGTATATATTGATTGCCGGGTTAAATTCTGATTTGCAAAGTGCGCGAAATTTAGGTACAATGTTAAAAGGGATGAATTGTAAGGTAAATCTTATTCCAGCTAACCCGGTGAAAGAATTAAAGGTATTGCCACCGGAAAAAAAAGAAATTTTAACTTTTAAGGATTCGCTTTTAAAATCAGGGATTAACGTAACTTTACGCAGGCCGCGCGGAGAAGATATTGATGCTGCGTGCGGACAGTTGAGGCTAAGACATGAAAAAGGATAGGTCGCAAGTCGCGCGTTACAGGTCACACGTTACCTTTGTGGTACTATTAATTTTATTATTAATAGGCTTTTCTGGTTGCGCGAAGAGAGAAGTGAAGAACGTAAATTCTAAAGGTACAAACATCATTTGTTTCGGAGATAGCCTGACTTTTGGATATGGCGCAAATCCCCAGGACGCATTTCCTTTGGTTTTATTGGAATTAACCACCTTACCGGTAATTAATGCTGGCATTGACGGAGATACTACTACGGAAGCTCTCCAGCGCTTGGATAGCGACGTTATAGAGCGAAATCCTTTACTGGTGATTATTGAGTTTGGCGGTAATGATTTCTTAAGGAAGATACCTATTGAAACCAGCGTGGCTAATGTTTCCCAAATGATTGACCGTGTTCATGAAAAAGGGGCAATGGTGGCATTTGTTGATATCAGCGCGGGGTTGTTTTTAGCGGACTATCATAATGCCTTTGAACGCCTAGCGCAGGAAAAAGGAGTAATTTTTATTTCCTCGATTTTAAGCGGAATTATCACTAATCCTTCCATGAAAAGCGATTTTCTCCATCCTAATAAAGACGGTTACCGGATGATTGCCCAGCGGATCTACCGGGATATTAAACCGTTTCTCAAAGAAAACCAGCTTCTCATTCAGTCCAAAAATCCAGCAAGTTAAAATAGAAAAGTGCTCTTCCTCTGAGGAATACCCAAAAGGCAATTTGTCAAATATCTTACCGCCTTTTAGATTACTACAACAATAATCATAAGTCAACGAGAGAATAGGCCCCCGCGCGCTTGGGCGCGCTCCCGTATCTCCCTTGCACCGTTCGCCCCGCTTGGGAGCGGGGCTCACTTGGCGTCTGCCTTGGCGGCAGGCTTCCAGCTAATTTTAATGCGTGTTCGGCTCGGCTTGGGGCTGGGGCTGGGCGGCGGCGCCGCCAGCCCCAAGCGTCCTCGCTTTAAGTACTTAAAAACTGCCTGTGCTCGTCCGCTATGCCGCAATCAACAAATAAAAAATCGGCGATGCGGCATGCCGAGCCTCTCACATGCCACGCTTCAAAATCAGCAACCAAAGTCATAGGATACAAAATTTATTTATTATTGAAAGAGAAAAAGATAAAATAATTCTCAGGGCTTCTGCTCCTGGAAAATACTTGACAATTCTTAAAATATATGCTAATATTCGCATATACTAATGATGAAGAACTTTATGGAACAAAAACTTTACGAACTGCATGCACAAATGTGTCAGGTGTTTACTTCGCCTAAAAGGTTAGAGATATTGAACCTTTTAAGAGATAAAGAATTGTCTGTAGGAGAATTAACAAAACTTGCCAAAATCCGACAGGCAAATCTCTCCCAGCACCTAAGCATCTTAAGAGAAAAAGGTATTGTTAAGACCAGAAGAGCAGGCACAACAATTTACTACTCCTTAGGTAATCCCAAAATTGGCAAAGCATTTGACATTATAAGAGAGATGCTCCTTGAGAAATTAGCCCAGACAGAGAAACTGTCTCAAGATATCCGCATGGCAAAGAAACCGTAGTTTATTATTTTTTTCTTTGATATATCAGTCTATTCTAATAAAAGAATATATTCAATATGACAGAATATAAGATTTTTGAGAAGAAGAGGAAGGTAAAACAGTTCATTGTGAGTATTGTTTTTCTTGTTGTGCTCGTTGGTGGCTGGAAGTATCCTCTTCTAGGTTATTTTATTCCCTTGTGCATGCTTTTGGGCATAGGCATTGGGTTTTTAAAAGGCAGAAAATGGTGTGACTGGTTTTGCCCCCGGGGTAGCTTCTTTGACGCATTTATTAAACCAGTAAGCCCTAAAAAAGAAATTCCTCAGTTTTTTAAAGGTTTACCTCTAAGAGTCGGAATTATTTCATTTCTTATGTTTATGATGACTATCCAGATTATCAAACGCTGGCCAAACCCATATAAGATAGGGATGTTTTTTGTCATATTGCTTACAGTTACAACCATCTTAGGAATCATCTTGGCTTTAATCTTTCATCAGCGCACCTGGTGTTATTTTTGTCCTATTGGTTCTATGGCCAACTGGGTGGGGAGAGGGAGATATCCATTAAGACTTGATTCTAACTTATGTACTGAATGCGAACTCTGTTATAAGATCTGCCCCATTCAAGTAGCTCCTTTTAAATTTAAGAAAACGGGTCTCGAAACCGTAAAAGACGGCGATTGCCTAAAATGTGGTCTGTGCGAACCGTCCTGTCCAAAAGGAGCGCTGGAATTAAACGAAGGCAAAAGATGAAGAAAACAATCTTTTTAATTTCTTTTGGTTTAATATTTTTAGGCGTGACGGGGTATGCTTTTGCTGAGAGAGACTGGGAATATTGGTCACGGTATTCTTTTGAAGCCCCGATCACTAAAACAATAAGCTATCTTATAAAACCCGAATGGCGGATTAAGAATGATATGTCATATCGGTACCTTTTTAAACTCGAACAAGCCATCAACTTTAAGATAGGTAAATATTTCGAGCTTGCTCCCTACTATGTTTATCAAGAGGCTAAATCCAGCGGAAATGTAGACAGGTCTGATTTGGTTTATTTAGATGGGACAGCCAAAGTACCTTTAGAGAAGCTATTTGATCTCAAAATTATTGACCGGTTGCGTTATCAATATAACTTTGATAAGGAATTAACGGTTTGGAGGAACTCTACAAGGCTTACCAAGTCATTTAAAATAAAAGGCTTTGAACTTCTGCCTTTTATAGAAGATGAGATTTTTTATGATACTAAGCTTGATAAACTCAATGAAAATTGGGCAAGCGCCGGTATATCTTTAGTTTTAAACAAATATGCTAATATGAACATTGCTTACCTCTTGGACACGAAAAAGAAGGGTAATGACTGGGTCTATGCCAATGTATTGGTAACATCGTTTAGCCTAAAGTTCTGAATGGTTAAATAAATGAAAGCCAAAGCATATGACTAATAAACCTCCGATTCTGGTTAATAAGTCTTACGACCGGCCATCGGTTTTTAAACCGGTTAATCTTTTACGTGAAGCCCGGCGGCAAAAGGGCATATCGGCCGGAAACGTGCCGGAAATATGTGTTTTAGACCCAGATGGCGACTTCCTACGTTATGTGAGGAATTCTGCGACCAGTATCCGCGATCCGCACTGGGCTTGTTATCATACCGATCTTTACGATTTCAATATCGACGACAATCCGGTAGGCATTCTGGGTTATGCAGTAGGTGCATCTTTTGCTGTGCTTGTGGCTGAAGAATTATTTGCTTCCGGTTGTCGATTTTTAATCAGCATTACATCCGCCGGACAAATCGTCTCGGTTCGCAGACCTCCATATTTTATTCTGATAAAGCGGGCTCTTAGAGATGAAGGAACAAGCTATCATTATTTGCCGCCCGAACCTTACGTTGAGATCCAATCAAATCTCTATTCAATGTTAAGTGGTTTGCTTCAGGATGATTCGTCCGTTGTGCTGGGTGATGTGTGGACAACGGATGCTCCCTTTAGAGAAACGGAAAAGGCGATTGCTTTCGCTCGTTCCGAGAGTTTGCTGGCTGTTGACATGGAAGCGGCGGCTTTATATGCTTTCGCTCGAGCAAGCGAGAATCCAATTGTCTGTTTTGCGTATGTGACTAATCGGATGGGTACGATCGAGAGTGATTTTGAAAAGGGTTTGGAGAATGGAAACGCGGCCTTGATGGAGCTGGTTTCAAGGGTTGTGCGTGAGTGGCGGCGCTTAGATGCTCAAAACCATAACAGGAGTTGATTAGGATGAAGATTCGAGAAAGCGGGATGCCTGAGCGTCAGATGTGGGAAAAGTTTTTTAGTCCTGCAAAGATTTTTGCTTCGCTTGGCATAAATAGTCAAACTGGCGACATAGCGGAGTTCGGTTGTGGGTATGGCACATTTACGGTCCCTGCAGCTAAAATTATTAAGGGGAAAATATATGCGCTTGATCTTGAGCCAGACATGATCCAAATTACCAATGAAGAGGCTAAAAAAGAAGGATTGAATAATGTGCAAACGGTATTGCGTGATTTCATGGTCGAAGGTTCCGGCCTTCCGGATGGAAGCGTGGATTATGTAATGCTTTTTAATATCCTTCACCTTGAGAAACCGATGATCCTTATTAACGAGGCAAAGCGGATACTAAAGAAGAAGGGTAAGCTCGGAATTATTCATTGGAATTACGGTCCAACTACGCCGCGCGGACCCTCAATGGATATCCGGCCAAAACCGGAAGATTGTATAAAATGGGCGGAAAGTGCTGGGTTTAGCGGAACCGTCCGGTATGATTTAAAACCATATCATTATGGAATTGTTTTAATTAAAAAGGATGATGCAAGATGAAGATAGGGATTATAATTTCAACTAACGATGCAGAAACTGCATGGAATGCATTCAGATTCGCAAATTTCGCCATTGACAAAAAAGATGATGTGAGTATTTTTCTCGTTGGCAAAGGTGTGGAATATGAAAGTAAAGGCAATGAGCAATTCAACATCATTGAACAGGCAGGTAAGTTTTTAGATCTGGGTGGTAAAATATTTGCCTGTGGTACTTGTTTGAAGCAACGTAATAGTGCGGGTTCAAATCTATGCCCTCTGTCGACAATGAAAGATATGCATAGAATAGTTACTGAATCTGACAAAATACTTACTTTCTAAAGTCTCATTAAGATTCTTCCTAATAGACTAAACACCTCTTCTCTTTCAATAATAAATAAATTTTGTATCCTATGACTTTGGTTGCTGATTTTGAAGCGTGGCATGTGAGAGGCTCGGCGTTATGCACTTTCGGGTTTCCGCTAGATTAGACAGGCAGGAGAAAAAGCGGATACTTTTGGAGGTTGTCCAAAAAATAAAGGTGAACTTATCAAACGAAGTTCACCTTTTAATAAATTTACCCCAAAATTTTCTCTTGCCTTATAAGGCAAGTGGCTTCGGGGAAATACTACTAAATGGTGCCGGAGGAGGGAGTTGAACCCACATGAGGTTGCCCTCAACAGCTTTTGAGGCTGCCGCGTATGCCATTTCGCCACTCCGGCAATATTTGTAGTTGACCCCATTACAAATTATGCTATTATTATATTGCATTTGTAACGGGGCTAACGCCAAGTATTTTATATTCTAAAATAGCAAAGGTCAAGGATAGTTTTTAGCAGTAGCTAATTTGGGGCCGTAGCTCACCTGGGAGAGCGCTTCCATGGCATGGAAGAGGCAGAGGGTTCGATCCCCTCCGGCTCCATTTATTATTGCTTCACCGATAGATTGCAGTTCAAATTGGAGCGAGGTGTCATAGTATATTACCCTGCAAACGCCTTTATAATCCTTCTTTAAAGTTGGTTTACCTTCAGTACGTATATCTGGTTTACTTTTTAGGCACTGAGATTTCGCAATACCGGTTATCTCTGACCAGTATCTTTTTAAATCTTCGTAGTTTTGATCCCATCTGTAGAGTATAGCAAACCTTAATTTATCTTCCTTTATGTCATAATATTTTCTTAGAGAATTTAGAAAAAATGATATAATTTTTTGGTCTGAATTACCGAGGTATAAATATCTTGATGCCGGATACTTTGCTCCTTCGCAGAGATACATTATACCGCAAACAAGTTTGCCAATTTCTGGATTTTGTATAACCAATCGGCGATAATGCTTCACCTTTTCTTGTGTCCCTGATTTCCATTTCTCTATTTTTTCTCGGTTTACTTTTAAAGCTAACGGCCTACCTATAGCCGCAGATTCTACTATTATTTTCCTGATGCGCTCTTGCTGTTTTTGATTTAGTATAATATCCTTAACCCAGCCAGAAAGAGTATTTTTAGGGATATCCATCCGCAAACTAATTTCTCCGAGAGAATACCCGTGTTTTCGTAAATAACGCGCTTTTTCTTTTATTCTTTTTACATAAAACCTTTGCCATTTTTCCTTCCTCCTTAGCAATAGACGCATCCGGGGTAATTTTCTAACAAGATTTTTATGGATTTTTTAAACATTTATTGTATAATCTGAACAAGGAAGGTTAATTTATACTTATACATATATATTAATATAAATATACAATAAAGCAAGCAAAATGTTAGCACAAAATATTAGAAAACTTAGATTAAAAAATGGGCTATCTCAGGAAAAACTTGCCCGTTTAGCGGATATTTCGACTGCTACGCTTGTAAAGATTGAATCGACAGCAGCGAAAGAACCCACTATAACTACCGTTGCTAAAATTGCTACAGCTTTAAAAGTATCAATTGATGAATTAGTAGGAAGAGTTAAAACCAGGATATAGTTTTATTTTAATTTTATGCGTTTAGGTGTGCACATCTCCGGAGTAAGTAAAATTTACCAAACCTTTAGCGTTGCCGCTGAATTAGGCGCTAACACCATGCAAATTTTCAGCCGCAACCCCCAGAGATGGCGCCAAAGTTATCTTTCAGCTGAAGATATCGCGGAATTTAGGCGCCATCAGAAAAAATTCAAGATCAGCCCGGTATTTATTCATATTCCTTATTTAATTAACCTTGCTTCGCCGGAAAGAAAATTATATCATGCCTCAATCGAAGCTTATATTGAGGATATTTTAGAGGCGCAATCCCTGGGGGTAGATTATATTGTCACGCATATGGGCAGTCATAAAGAGACCTCAGAAGAGGAAGGGATTAAGCGCCTGATTGAAGCCTTAAATACAATTATCGAGAGAACCAAGGATACTAGTGTTGGAATATTATTAGAAAATACTGCTGGTTCAGGATCATGGTTAGGCTATAAATTTATCCATCAAAAGACTATCCTCGAAGGGGTAAAGCACAAAGAACGCGTTGCTCTTTGTTTTGATACTGCCCACGCATATTTGGCAGGTTATGACCTTGCTTCGAAAGAGGGGCTAAAAAGTACTTTAGAAGAAATAGAAAATTTGCTTGGGCTGAATTTGGTTAAACTCATTCACTTAAATGATGCCAAAGGTAAATTAGGCACGCATCATGATCGCCATGACCATATTGGAAAAGGTTCTATTGGTATGGAGGGGATGAAAAGAATCGTTACCCACGCGAAATTAAAAAATTGCGCATTCATTTTGGAAACTCCCAAAGATAGCGAGAATGCCGATAAGATGAATCTGGCAACAGTGAAGAAATTTCTCAAGGGTTAAATCATGAATTATTCTTTCAAAGAAATCGAAAAAAAATGGCAGAAGATTTGGCAGGAGCAAAAAAGTTTTTCTGCTGATGCCTCTTCGGTGAAGCCCAAATATTATCTTTTAGAAATGTTTCCCTATCCATCGGGAAAAATCCACATGGGCCATGTGCGTAATTATACTATCGGCGACGTGGCTGCGCGTTTTCGCATTATCCAAGGATATAATGTTTTGCATCCTATGGGCTTTGATGCTTTCGGACAGCCGGCAGAGAATGCCGCGATTAAAAATAAAACCAAGCCGGATATCTGGACGCACAAATGTATTGAATGGATGAAGGTGGAACTGGAAAAAATGGGTTTTTCTTACGACTGGGAGAGAGAAATCTCTACTTGTGATTCTAGCTATTATCATTGGAACCAGTGGATTTTCTTAAAAATGTTTGAGCGCGGTCTGGCCCATAGAAAGGCTTCTTGCGTAAATTGGTGCCCGGCATGCGAAACCACCCTGGCGAATGAAGAAGTTATTGATGGCGGCTGTTGGAGGTGCCATACAGAAGTTGAGCAGAAAAATCTTGAGCAGTGGTTTTTGAAAATTACCGAATATAAAGAACGGCTTTTGGAAGATTTAAATCAATTAAAAGACTGGCCGGAGAAAGTTTTAGCGATGCAGAGTAACTGGATCGGTAAGAGCCAGGGGGTGCAGATTTATTTCCGTCTCAGAGACAGCGAAAAAATTATCCCGGTTTTTACTACCAGGGTAGATACGATTTTCGGTGCAACTTATATTGTGCTCGCTCCGGAACACCCTTTAGTCAAAGAAATTATTCATGGTAAGCCGCAGGAAAAAGAGGTGCTTAAATTTATTCATAAGGCAAGTAAAGAAACCAAGGTAGTGCGTAGCGCAAGTGAAATTAAGAAAGAAGGGGTGTTTAGCGGTGCTTTTGCGGTTAACCCGGTGAATCAAGAGGAAATTCCCATTTGGGTAGCGGATTATGTCTTGATGGAATACGGCACAGGTGCAATTATGGCAGTGCCTACACATGACCAGCGCGATTTTCTTTTTGCCAAAGAACATCGGCTTGCAATGAGGGTGGTGATTCAGTCACACGTCACAAGTCGCACGTCAGAAGAATTAACGCAGGCGTATGAAGGTGATGGTATTCAAGTCAATTCCGGACAATTTAACGGACTTACAAATCAAGAAGCAAAGATAAAAATCGCCGAATGGATGGAAAAAGAAGGGATTGGAAAAATCGAAACGCATTGGCGGCTGCGTGATTGGCTGATCTCCCGTCAGCGTTATTGGGGTACGCCTATTCCGATAATTTATTGCGCCAAATGTGGAGTGGTGCCAGTGCCGCAAGGAGATTTACCGGTAAAATTACCCTCAGATGCGCCTTTTACCGGTGAAGGTGGTAGCCCCCTAGGCAAAGTTAAGGAATTTGTCAATGTTTCTTGCCCAAAATGTAAAGGCGCTGCCCGACGGGAAACTGATACCATGGCAACATTCTTTGATTCTTCCTGGTATTTTTTAAGATTTTGTTCGCCAAACAATAATCACCTGCCCTTTGAAGAAAAAGAGGCAGCTTATTGGATGCCAGTGGACCAATATATCGGTGGGATTGAGCATGCGATTTTGCATTTATTATATTCGCGTTTCTTTACCAAGTTTTTCAAAGATTTGGGGATGATTAATTTTGAAGAGCCATTTAAGCGCCTCTTAACCCAGGGAATGGTTTTAAAAGACGGGGAAGTGATGTCAAAGTCGCGGGGCAATATTGTTGACCCGGACTCGATTATTAAAGAATATGGAGCCGATACTTTAAGGTTATTTATGCTTTTCGCCGCACCCCCGGAAACCGAATTAGAATGGGATCCCCGAGGGATAGAAGGCGCATTTAAATTTTTAAACCGGGTTTGGAGAATCCAGGATAACCTTAAGGCAAAAGCTGATCCTGCGCTGATCCGGGTTTTGCATAAAACCATTAAGAAAGTTACAGAAGATTTTACGGATTTTAAATTTAATACCGCAATTGCCAGCCTGATGGAATTAACTAACGCAATTTATCAGTCGCAAGCGGATAGGGAAGTTTTTTCCAAATTAATTATTCTGCTTAGCCCGATTATCCCGCATTTTAGTGAAGAATTATGGGAGATCCTTGGCCATAAAGAGAGTATTATGAAAGCTGGCTGGCCAGAGTATCAGCCGGAACTCCTAGTTGAAGAAAAGGTCACCATGGTAATCCAGGTAAATGGCAAGGTGCGTTCAAAAATCGAAGTGCCCCAAGAAATCCCTCAGGATCAGTTGAAAGAATTAGTTTTAGCTGATGCAAAATTATCCCCCTGGTTAGAGAATAAGCCCATCAAGAATTTCATCATTGTCCCCAAAAAACTGATCAATATCGTTATCTAGCCAAAAATTTACGTGAGATTCTCCTACCTTTAGCGTCTATTATAGTAGAAACCAAGGAGAGGGAATCGCCATGTTCAATTTTACCCGTCAAGAGCAGCAGGTAGTGCTATTTTTACTGGCTATTGCCCTATCTGGAACAGGAATCAATTTTTTGGCAAAAAAGTATTCTCCTGTAAGAAGCATTCTTTGTCCGGATGCGCAGATCATCCTATTAGATTTAAATACGGCGAACAAAGATGAATTAATGGCAATCCCCGGAATCGGCGAAAAACTAGCTACAAGGATTTTAGAGGCTAAAAAACTTAAAATCAGATTTCTTTTATTAGAAGAATTAAAAAGTATTCCGGGGATAAATGAGAATAGATTCGAAAAGATTAAGGGCTATTTAACGATTAAATGATGCGTTATCCCCTGGTAGTTTTAGCCATGGTTTTTATTTTTGGCATATTCATGGGGAATCTGATTAAGTCCACGTTTCCTGTATTATTTTTTATTGATTTAATCATTCTTTTTTTATTTTTTCTACCGCTGCCTAGGATTCTCAGGAATATTTTTTTATGCTCTGGAGTTTTACTTTTTGGATCAGCAATCCTGCAAAATTCCCGATTTCTCCCCGCTAATCATATTAGTAAATACGCATTTTACAAATCCACAAATTCTTTGGCGATTAGAGGCTTTATAGAAAATCAGCCGAGTGTTGTGAATAACCGTACCAGTTTTATTTTTAATACCAGAGAAATACAATTTTCCGGAAGAAAATATTATTCTTGTGGTAAAACCTTGGTACGCTTGGCTGGCAAAGCCGATCTAGTTTATGGGGAGGAATTAATTTTAAAGGGCCATTTATATCGTCTATTTAATTTTGGCAAAGACAGCTCCTCTTATCGGGATTATTTAAATCGCCAGGGGATTTATACTTTATGCAATGTCCTGCCAAAATCCGGTATCCTGAAATTAAATAGAAACAGGGGATTCTTCTTAAAAAAATTTTCCCTGCGCCTAAAAGATAACCTAGAAAAAGTTATCTTTCGCCACACTTCCTTTATTTGCGCGGCAGTACTTGATGCCATGGTTCTTGGAGAAAAAAGTAATATCCCGCAGACAATTTATAATGCGATGATTAAAAGCGGCACCGTGCATATTCTGGTAGTAAGCGGATTTAATGTCGGGATAGTGGCTTTCCTGATAATGCTGCTACTTAAAATTTGCAGAATACCCAGAATGGTTAGGATCCTTATCACTAGTGTGCTTTTAGTTATTTATTGTTTTCTTACTGGTGCTTCCAATCCTGTAGTGCGCGCCACGGTGATGGGGATAGTTTTTCTGGTAGCGTATTTTATAAAAAGAGATCCGGATATTTATAATTCTTGTGCTTTAGCCGCAGTTTTTATCCTGAGTAATAATCCTAACCAGTTGTTTGATATTGGGTTTCAACTCTCTTTTGTGAGTGTAGTTTCTATTATTTATCTTTATCCAAAAATAAAATCAATTTTGCGTCTTGAGTCGCTAAAAGTAAAGCCCTTACAGTTTATCTTAGATGGGGTATTAGTTTCCTTTTCCGTTTGGATCGGCACAATGGGGCTAATTTTATATTATTTTCGGATTGTCTCTCCGATTACTGTAGTGGCGAATGTCTTTATTGTGCCTTTGGCAACCTTAATTACTCTTTGCGGTTTCAGTTTGATTTGCGCAGGAATCATTTCACCGGTTTTAGCACATCTTTTTGCCCCTGCCACAGAGATTCTCGTAGCCCTGCTTCTTAAACTTAACTTTTTTCTCATAGGCCTACCCGGAGCTTATCTAAAATTAAATTAATACAGGTAAATTTGTGTTGATGAATTGCCTATTCAGAGGTAAAATAGATTTCTTAGTAGAACGCTGTTTAATAATAGAAGGACAAATTAATGAAAAAATATGTTATTAGTCTATGGTTGATCTTTTTCTGCCTTTTGGCCAGCCCAGCCTATCCTTATTGGATCTGGACACCAAAAACAAAGAAATGGACAAACCCCAAAACTATCCCTAAGCCTACACCTAAAGAGCAATTTGGCTTCGCCCTCGCGCTTTATGAAATTAAAAACTATAAAGATGCCAAACTTGAATTTATTAAGCTGCTTAAGGCCTACCCGAAATCTTTCGAAGCTTCGGAAAGCCAGTATTATTTGGGGTTAATTGAAGAGGAACAGGGCAGCCTCTATGGGGCTTTTCTGGCTTATCAGAAAGTAATCGATAAATATCCTTTTTCGGAACGCATACAGGAAATTATCGAGCGCGAATATAAGATCGGCGAAGCCTTTATGTCCGGAGAAAAACGCACCGCCATGGGTGTGCCTTTACCCGTAGAAAACCCCTCGATTGAAATCTTTACCAAGGTAATTGAAAACTCTACCTACGGCCCTTATGCAGCTAAGGCCCAATATAAATTAGGATTGGTTCTAAAGGGCTTATTGCGCTACTATGAGGCTGAGGATGCTTTTAACAAGGTAATTGCAAATTATCCGAATAGTGAATGGGCGGAGGCGTCTAAGTATCAGATTGCTTCTTGCCGTGCTGCTACATCCCGGGGCCCGAGTTATGACCAGGCAGCAGCCAAAGAAGCGGAGCAGAAGTTTGAGGATTTTGTCCGCGAGCATCCGGATGCTAGTCTTTCTCGCGAAGCAGAAAAACAAATTGATGACCTCAGGGAAAAAGAGGCAGAGGCTAATTTTAATATCGGTAAATTCTATGAAAAACAAAAAGCATATGAGGCGGCAAAGATTTATTATAATGATATTATCAATAACAATCCCAGGAGCCCTTGGTCAGCAAAGGCGACGGAGAAATTAAGGGTATTGGAGAAGAAGAAATGAAAAAAATATATATCGTTGTTTTCCTTACAGCGTGCAGTTTGTTCCTTTCGGCCTGCGGTTATACCACGCGTTCCTCGATTTCCAATAAATTCCGCACCATTTATATTACGCCATTTATTAATAAAATCGATATTACCAGAGAAATGAACGCGGAAAATAAATACAAGATTTATCGTCCTTCTCTGGAAACCGATGTTACCGTGTCAGTAACGAATAAGTTTCTTTTTGACGGAAACCTTAAGCCGGTTAGGGAGCAAACAGCGGATTTGATCCTTAAGGGCGAGGTTGTAGATTTTGCCAGGGACCCGTTACGTTATTCGGATAATAATGATGTGCAGGAATACCGTGTGAATGTCAGGGTCAATATCAGCCTTTGGGATAACCGGGAAAATAAGTTACTTTGGGAAGAAAATGGTTTTACCGGCTATGCCAATTATTTTACTTCTTTTTATCCGGTAGCCTCAGAACGTAAAGATGAAAGCGTTGCCGTTAATCAAGCCCTAGAGGATTTAGCCCGCCGTATTGTCGAACGCGCCGTGGAAGAATGGTAGAAAAAGATAATGCCCTATACCTTTTTATCGGCACTGATAGCCTTTCCAAAGATTTAAAAATCAGCAAAATTAAGGAAAATTTTCTCGTTAAGCAAACAGAAGATTTTAATCTGGATACCTTGTACGGCCGCGAACTGGACCTCAAGGGTTTCCAGGAAAAGATCCTCTTACTCCCGGTCAAAGCGAAAAGAAGAATTATTCTTATTAGGGGCGCGCAAGCTCTTAAAGCAGAGATCAAGGATTTTATCCTAGGGCAACTAAAATCCTTACAGTCAAGAATTGTCTTGATTCTAGATTTTGACCATCAGGAGCCCAGGGACGACTTTGTGCGTAAGCTATCGAATTACGCCCAGATCTGTTACTTTAATTCTATCAAGCTGCCGGACACCTTTACTTTAAACCGGCAGATAGAAGCAGGAAAGTTAGATGCTGCCTTGCGCTTACTAAATGAGCTCTTGCAGAATGGAGAGAAGGCAGAACGGATCATGGGAGGTTTGAGGTATACCTGGGAAAGGGATATCCGTAGGCCTGTGGAATTAAAACAAAAGCTTAAACTGCTTTTAAATTGCGATCTGGAAATTAAAAGAGGGAAATTAAAGCCAGAATTAGCCCTGGAGAAACTTGTGATTGGCTTATGCGGTTTAAAAATTTCCTTATTTGCTCTTCGCAAGCCGCAAGGCAAGGCGTGATTTTTTCCGCCGGGCGGTATTAGGATGGATAATCTGTTTCTTTGCCGCTTTATCCAGTTGTTTGTAGACTTGTTTTAAGAAATCCTTGGCTTCTTCAATTTTTTTTTCTAATAAAAGCGCCTGGAATTTCTTCAAGGTTTTTTTGATTTGCACTTTGATTTTTAGATTTCTTAAGTGCTTCTTTTTATCTTGGCGTTTTTTCTTGATTGATGTTTTGCGTCTAGGCATAATATTCTCCTTCTAGGTTAAAATTATTAACACAAATTTATAGCATATTTAAGAGAAGATGTCAATTCATAAATCAGTCGCTAAATCCGCTACGCTTATTGGTTTTGCTACACTTTGCTCCCGGATCTTAGGTTTTATCCGGGACGTAGTGATTGCCAGGCTCTTTGGCGTGTATGTTTATGCCCAAGCTTTTGTTATCGCTTTTAAAATCCCCAATCTTTTCCGGGATCTTTTTGGGGAGGGCGCGGCAAATGCCGCCTTTGTGCCGGTCTTTAGTGAATACGCGGCAAAAAAATCAAAAGAGGAATTTTGGGAACTGGCAAATGTAGTTTTAAACCTTTTGCTGATTGTTTTAAGTGTTGTGGTTGTTATTGGTATTGTTTTTTCTCCGATCATTGTACGCTTGATTGCTCCGGGTTTTATCAACGATCCGGAAAAATTGGCCCTTACGGTTAAATTAAACCGGATCATTTTTCCTTATTGCCTGCTAATTTGCCTGGCGGCTTATGCGATGGCAATATTGAATTCTTTGAAGCATTTTAGCGTTCCTGCTTTTGCGCCATGCCTCTTAAATATTTCGATCATTATCTTTGCGCTGTTCTTTGGAGAAAGTATTAAGGGTTTGTCATTGGGTGTTTTAGTGGGCGGAGCTTTACAGCTCTTGATTCAGCTCCCCGTACTTTATAGAAAAGGTTTTCGCTTGAAGCTTTTTCATAAGTTTCGGCATCCCGCAGCGAAAACTATCGGTAAATTAATGCTACCCAGGCTCTTAAGCTCCTGTATTTATCAGTTGAATAATTTTGTTGATACGATCTTTGGCTCAATGGCAACCATTGTCGGGGAAGGTGGCGTGGCAGGGTTATATTTTGGTTACCGCCTGATCCTTTTTCCTTTAGGGATCTTTAGTAATTCGCTTTCTCAGGTTTTGCTGCCGACATTCTCTACTCAGGCGCTGGAAGAAAATTACGAAAAATTACGCCTCTCGGTTTCTTTTGGGTTACGCGCGACTTTTTTTATCATTATTCCTGCCTCAGTAGGATTTATGGTTTTATCCCGGCTTTTGGTTTCGACTATTTTTCAGGGCGGAAGATTCGATGCATTTTCCGCGCGGATGACCGCGGATATCCTATTTTACTACAGCATTGGCTTGTTTGCCTATGCGGCTACAAGAATTATGCAGGTCTGTTTTTTTGCTTTAAAAGATACTGTAACACCGACTAAAATTGCCGCACTTACTTTACTGCTGAATGTTATCTTTATTTTAGCATTAATGTACCCGATGAAATTATCAGGTATTGCTTTGGCTACTTCGCTTTCCGGAATCATTACTTGTTTTATGCTTTTTTTTATTTTAAAGAAGAAAATTTCTCTGCAATTTACCACAGATATATATTACGCATTTCTCAAGATTTGCGCAGCTAGCCTGGGAATGGGGGGAGTTTGTTATTTGCTTTTAAAAAAGCTGACTTTTTTCCCGCAGCATGGCTTAATGAAATTTGCTTACTTAGGCTTTTTAATTGGCGCGGGAATCACTTCTTACGCAATTTTCTGCATTGTCTTTAGGGTGAAGGAAATTCATCAACTTTGGAATTGGGTAAATAAAAAGAAATATAATTAACTCTTGATAATTTTTTTGCTGTGTGCATTTGTTCGCGCACGAAATTTTTTTCCGTGCACTACGGTTTACGCCTCACTTTCGGGCAGTATGCTCACGCAGGTCAACGCGGCCTTTCGTTCGGCGTAAAACCTTGTGCACTCTTGGAAAAAAATTTCTAATGTGCGCTCACAAACGCCCACAGCAAAAGACAAATAATTTAGGGCCTCTATTTATTGAAGAAAATAAATAAAGAAATGAAAAATATTCTGGTAATTTTAATAGTAGCAATAAATTTATATTTTCCCGCTTTAGGTCTTGCCGAAACCATTATTCTTAAATCAGGCCAGAAGATAGAAGGGAGAATAAGCGAGAAAGCTGATAAATATATTAATGTAGATATCGAAGGCACGGCCCAACCTTATTTCTTTGAAGACATTGAAAGCATTGACGGTGAGCCTGTTCAAAAGAATCAGAGTCTTCTTTTAAACAATAACAATTCTGAAGAAGTTCCTAGGCCGGAAGAGAACTATTATTATTCTGATAAAAGAGGCGACTTCAAAATTATTCCACCTAAGGGATTTAATAACGTAGATATCACAGGAAACTTTACGGTTACCTTTCGGAATACAAATGATCCAGCTGCGGGTTTTTTTGTAATAACTTGCCTTCATATTCCATATAAAGAGTTGCAGGCAAAATTAGAAGAAGAAAGAGCAAGAGAGGAGTTAGGTTATAGCACAGTGGAGTCTATGGTCCAAGTACCAGCAAAATTTATTAGTAGCCAAAGATCAAAAATAAATGGTATTCCTGGATGGGAATTTATAATGGAAACAACGGTGCCCGAACTTCCTCTTAAATTTAAAATACTTTTTTTTTATGAAAATGACAAGCAATTTACTGTCACCTTTACTGCTAAAGATTTTGACTCAATGGAAAATTGTTTTAAAGAATCATTAGCCACTCTTCAAATATTTTAACTAAAATATTCAGTAATCAAAATATGAATAACGATAGGATCAAAAATATTATCGCGAAAATGCCGGATACGCCGGGCGCATATTTGATGAAAGACGCTTCGGGCAGAATAATTTATATCGGCAAGGCTAAGTCTTTAAAGAAGCGTCTCTTAAGTTATCTTGGCCGCGACCTTTCCAGTAAGACCGTAGCCTTAATGTCACATGTCCTTGATATCGAATATAGGCTGACTCAGACAGAGAGCCTGGCTTTGATACTGGAGGCTAGCCTGATCCATAAATTTAAGCCAAAGTATAATGTATCATTGCGCGATAATAAGAGTTTTCCCTGGGTAAAAATTACTCAGGAGGATTTTCCCCAGATTTGCGTTACGCGTAAAAGAGAAGAAGTTAATGCGCGCTATTTTGGCCCCTATACGAGCGCAAAATTGCTTAGGGGGGGCCTAAAAAT
>Ga0209824_10000379_pt1 | contig 28579 bp, 38 predicted proteins | sample VDWuncwatermetaG_FD_184124 | JGI IMG/M metagenome (GOLD analysis project Ga0209824, IMG submission 184124) | Wastewater microbial communities from Netherlands to study Microbial Dark Matter (Phase II) - VDW unchlorinated drinking water (SPAdes)... ...
GGGAAGGTCTGATTAATTGACGTTTCTGCTCAGAAATTCGTTCCGGAACTGGTCACCCCGACAGATTCGGAGCGCATCCCTCGGATGGAGAGCCGGTTCGTGGGGTAGATCCATCGTCCGGTGGCCCGGGACGAGTCCCCAGACACACGTCCCCTATGTCTCTGCTAAGAGCCGCCGTCGCGCCACGTACAGATTCGCTAATCCGCAGCTGATCTGGAGCCAGTGAGTATTCTTTGCCAGTCCCCGATAGCGGACTTTGGCCCAGCCGAAGATCCGCTTGATGACCAAGAACGCATGTTCGACCTTCGCCCGGACCTTTGACTTCGTGCGGTTCCGGCCCCGGTCCATCTCACTCAGTGGCCGATGCCGGTGCGCTTTGGCCTGGACGAAACTCTTGGCCTTGGGCGCATGTTGCCGGATCACGTCGCGTTGTCCACTATAGGCGGCATCGCCCCACACCCGTGTTTCCTCTCCATGCAGCAGTCTCGGCAAGACTTGGCTGTCATGGACATTGGCCGCCGTGGCCGCCACGGAATGAATCAGCTTCGTCTGGCTGTCTACACCAATATGCGCCTTCATGCCGAAATACCACTGGTTGCCCTTCTTCGTCTGATGCATCTCGGGATCCCGCTCCTTCGTGCGATTTTTCGTCGAACTGGGCGCGCTGATGATCGTGGCATCGACAATGGTGCCTCGACTGACCTGCAAACCCTGCTTGGTCAGATACTCCCCAATCCGAGTAAAGAGCGGTTGCCCCAACTCGTGCGCCTCCAGTAGATGCCGAAACTTGCAGATCGTCGTCTCATCAGGCACGGGCTCGCGGCCCAGATCAATGCCCACGAACTGCCGCATGGCGCGCGAGTCGTACAAGGCCTCCTCCACGGCCGGATCTGACAGGTTGAACCACTGCTGCAGACAATGCAGGCGCAGCATCCGTTCGACGCCCACCGGCGGACGCCCGGGGCCGTCGGCCTTGGGATAGACCGGCTCGATCACCGCCACCAATTCGGCCCACGGCACCACGCGATTCATTTCGTCCAGGAACCGCTCTCGGCGGGTGGATTTGCGATAGTGTTCGAATGGGATTTCTGCAAAGGTCTGTTGATGCATGGATGCGTCTCCCGTTCAGTGCTGCATTCCTCATAGCACATCACCAACGGGGAATAAATCAGACCTTCCCTTGGTGAACGGATAAGCTCCATCAGTGTGATTCTTCTTCATGGTCGAGGCCTTTGAGTGACGCGAGAATGCCGCTGGCGGACTTTTTGAGCATCCGACTACGCGGCGCGGCGGAGTTGGCGCACCTGTTCAATGGCGACCTGTAGATTTGGCAGCGGCATGGCGCCAGGCCGCCGGGCCATGACCAGCTTCAAGACCTCATCGTAGGTCCGGCCTTCCACGCAACAGAGATAGGCCATGACTACGGACACAGAGCGACCCATGCCAGCCCGACAACAGACCAACGTCATCCCTTTTGATGCACGAGGCTCCAGCCATCGCATCGCTTCCGCCAACTTGGCAGGATCAACCTTGGCAAATTCTCGAAAGGGAATCCGATGATAGTCCACCCAGGCAGCCGGTGTGATCGTAAACTCTTCAGCCACGAGTAGGAGTGTACCGATTACCTCAGGTGGCCCTTGTGCATCGTCGATGCTTCCCACCAACAGATTATCCGTAATCATATGCATTGCGTTGTCAGTATAACGCGAGTCTAATGGACGTCAAGCGTTCTTGTCGGGTTTGCGGTGTGGTTGCGATTCCATTTCCTTGCCCGTTATACTCGACCTCGTCAATTGGGGAACGGTTTTCTTCGTCCTATGGTCACTATCACTCAACAGGAAGTAGAACGGCGTCTGAACACGGTCCAATGCGCCATCTGCAAACAGTCCAGTTTTGCCATTGACGAACGGTCCATGGGAACCGACGGTGACTGGCGGGGCATCTGCAAGAAATGCTTCTACACCTTCCCCCTCTATACCGATATGGAGTTTTATCTCCGGACACAGCCGGACGTGCCGTTTCACTTGAAGGAGATTTCCTGCACGACCTGCAACCATCGCGGAGTCGACCTCGACTTCCGAGCTACGTTATCCGTGCGAGAATCCATCTACTTCGTGACCTGCAAGGGCTGCAAGCGACAGTTCCCAGAGAAATCGTCACTGGAAGCGTTTGAATAAGTGCGCCACAGTGCTCTCCGCTGGTGTATACTGCTTGTATGAGTGACAATCCAAAACAGCCAGACCAATCTTTGCCGGAAGAAAAGCCGAAGGTGAGAAAAGAAATCCCCCTCATCGCTATTCAGGATGATGGCGATATGATCGCCGAAGAAATGGCCGAGCTGTTTGAGGAAGACAAGGTGTCCCACCAGCACGGCAGCGCGGAGCCGGAAGCAGATTAGTCTGCCAAGCTCAGAAATCAGCGGCACCGCCATCGCAAATCCAGTTTATTGAGCTACCTGAATCTCTCACCCGTTGAACCTTCCATCAGTCCTTGATGAGTTCGAGCGCGCTGGTTCGCATCTGGGGAGTGATCGGATAGTTGCCCCCGATGGAGATGATGCGTTGGCCCCTTCGGCTCAGGGCAAAGCGGATGAATTCACGCGTGAGGGCAGGTAAGGGCTTGCCTGGTGGCTTATTCACCACAATGGTCAGCTGACGGGCGAGAGGATAGCGTCGGTTCAGGACTTGCTCATAAGTTGGATAGGACACTGTTTTCTCATCGATGCGAATTGGAAGAAACCGCACGGCATCATTCGTAAACATCACGCTTGCAAAGCCAATGGAGGCTGGATCAGCGGCGAGGCTATTCATCAACCCACCGGGCACACGTTCGAACGTAACATCAAAGCGATAGTCTTCCCTCTCGAGGACTTGCTCACGAAACAAGGCGTGGGTACCGTGGTTCTGGCTGAGAGCGTAGCGTGCAATCAGCTTTTTGCCAAGCTGACCTCGTACGCCAAGATCCATCCAGGTTTCCGGAACCCTGGATGCCGTTGTGACATGTCGGGAAAAAATGGCCTGGAGACTGCTCATCGAGATGTCGGGCAGCGGATTGCCGAGATTGACATAAACGGCAACCGCGTCATGGGCGACCGGTACTTCAACCGGTAGATATCCGAAGCGCCCTTTAAAGGTGGCACGCTCGGCGTCCGAGATGGGACGCGACAGGGGGACGATGTCAACCTTACCTTCCAAGAGCTCGACCAGCCCGTCTGCTATCCCGCCGCCGGTGATCTGTGTGCGAATTTCCGGATAGAGCTTCATGAACTCTTCGGCCCATCGATTCACCAGAATCGTGGTGCTGGCACTGCCTCGGCTGCGCAGCGTGCCGGAGAGTTCGGACTGCTCTTCATACTGACTCAGCGGTGCCGTGACTTCGAATATGGTTTTTTCGTCCAGTACCATCGATCTGGCCGACGCTGGTCGGCTCGTCGACAGGTCTTGAGCCTGCACGACGAGGGTCGAGGCTAGGAGCATGATGATGAAGATAGAACCCGACATATAACGCACGGCCAGCACCCTCTCCACTCACGCTTGCAACAGATACCGAGCAATCACCCGATAGAATAGGGCCGCCAACAGCACGAGTCCGATCGTGATGTATACTTTGTTAAAGATGTGGTCGACCCGCTGGTCTGCCACAGCAGTCAGTCCCGTGGTTGCAGAAACGTTGGTAGCCAGCTGGTTCAACCCGGCGATAATTTCCTGCGTCTTATCCAACGCGACTTGGTAATCTTTGATATCGAACGGCTCGCCGGACGGTTCCGAAGACGATTGTCCGGGCACGTAGTATTTGGATGCCACGGCGTCTGCCCCTTTCAAGGTCTGGTCGAGCGAAAGCAGCGCCTGTTGGAGAGCTGTGGCCAAGCGCGTGGCATCCTGGGCCAGTGTTGATCCCTGTTTGGTCAGCGTGCTGGCCTCGCTTAACACCTCCGTGATTTGTTTCTGACGTTGGTCGAGTTCCTGAAAGATCTCGTGACGTTCGTGCGCAATGGTCTGTGGCAAAGACTCAACCATCCGCCCCATACGAGCTGCCGTCTTGCTGAGTTCTTCGATCGTGGTCAGCAACTTCCCAATTTCCGGTGCGGCGAGAATCTCGTTGGTCGCCGCTTCCGCTTCAATGCCGGCGATACTCGGTCCACGCTTACCATACCAGAATGCGCGTTCAGCTAACCGCCGCGTTTCACGCAACTCGGCGTTCGTCTCACGAAGCGGGGCCAACATACCACCACCAGACTGAAGATCAACCAACAAAGACGACGCTCGTGTTCCCGCGAAGTCATTAAATTTGACGAAGGCAACCTGTTCCACATCACGATGGTCACGCCGCCACTCAAGGATCAGCAAATCCAGCAGTTCAAGCTGATCCTGCATCATAACGCTGCCTACCAAAGCCCAGGCCTCACGTCGCATGGTATGGAGGGCATTGATCAATACCGGAGCGCGATCGCCGAATATGGAGTTCGCTCGATTTTCGTCAATCCACGCGATGCTTTGGAGGGTAACCGCAACGGTCAAATCCAATACTTCTGAATAGGGATCATCGCCAGAGACGATGTCGTTGATGGCCAGCACGCCATCCAGCTTGATTCGATGCGCAATTCTCCGCTCAGTGGCGTCATTGTTGTTTCGCTTAATGAGGTCCACCGCTGAGCCGACCACCATGGAGTAACGATCCGCAAACCCTTTGGTCAGGTGATCGAGCTCTTCGATTGAGATCCGGTCGGATTGCAACAGGTTCGATTTTGACGCAGCAACTTCAGCCGTGCGGCCCATCGCCGAGCAACCAGCCACAGAGACAACCAACGTCACAACCATCAAGAGATGGCGTACCGTTGCACCATGAATGTGACCGTTGTGGTTGTCCACCGATGTTACCCAGCTGCTACTACTCTGTCGCCAACAATGAGGTCGCAGAAACCATTTCGACTGACACCACCACACGCGTGCCACAGTCAGCCTGGCATGCAGACCGCGCCAGAAGATATGCGCCCCCTCATATTTCTCTCTAGGATCAAAACCTAGCTACGATTCTGCGTCTGTCATTACCATCTGTCAACTCTCAATTCCTCAACCCTATAGTTAGCATTGGTGTGGCCTCGCTGCCTTCTACCCCATCCATCAAATCGATTGAACAAGTTTCACCACGCAGTCTTGATCGATCCGTCCCAGCGCCGACAGCTTGCCAGCCTTCTCCTTGTGAGCAATCCGTTCGATTTTCACGATTGCGCCGCGATTCCACTCATCAAAAGCCGCGTTTTGAGACGAGGCCAGGCGATCTTGCCGGCCGATTTCTGGCCGTCCTGTCTCGTTGCACAACCAGGCCCGCTTCTCACCCTTGAGGTGGCGGAGCTCACTCACCACTCGATAGACATCTGGTCGCCTATCAACGATGGTCTTCCCGTCCTTTCGAAGCAACAGATACGAAAACTTCAGCGCATCTTTGATGAAGCCGACCTCGCCATCGATTTCTTGGATGAATGCCGGAGGCTCCCAGGCTCGCTCTTCGTGGCACCAGTCGTAGGGATTGATCAGTGCCGGGCAGTTGTTTTCATGAAGACATGGGCTATAGACGGTGCAGCGTTTCTCTTGGAGTAATCGGTCGCGCACTTGGTGCAGCGCTCGAGAAGTCTCGCGTAAGGCCGGTTCCACGATCATCAAGGTGCCCTGAGGTGCGAGACGCGCTAACAGTTCCGTCACGAGAGAACTTCGCATCGCAATCGGATCTGTCGCATCTGCATGGGTCTCGTTCAGGCAGTTTGCGAGAATGATGAGATCAAATGGAACCCTCGGTTCAACATCTTTTACCCACCCAGTCCGTCCTACATCTACCTTGCAAGCTTGAAGGCTCGCGCCGGTCAGATTGGCTGTTCGGCAATACTTACGCCAGAGGCTTTCGGCTTGCTGGAGTGCCGTCATTGAACGGTCCACGGCCACGACTGACAGCCCAGAGACGTTTCCTCGTCCGTGCCACCAGTCGAGAACCGCGAGTGCTCCAGTCCCTGGCCCAGAGCCAAGGTCTAGCACTGAGAATGGTTCGTCAGCCAGGACAACGGGCATTTCATTAAGAAGCACTTGGATCTTTGACAGATTCACCGGCAGGAAATAGTTGAGATACGCCGCAGCAAGGGTGGGCGATTCAAGATAGGAGTGGCTCAATGCACTTCGCCTTATTGTGAAGAGCCTTGAGAGCTCAACAACCGCGGTTGAGAGGCGGTCTCGTGAAACCCCTTCGCTCTTGACGACATTCTCAATCACACTCAACAACGGGGACGAAAGGGTGACATTGTGGCTGCGCATAGGCCTAGTGTATGCTCACTCTATTACGGAGGACAACTATGACGGATGATATCCTCAAGGCCTATAAAGAGGTTGAGTCGGCTGTGGAGCGCTATATCCGACTGCTGCACGAACATGTCACGATGTTACAAAACGTCGAGCCACCCGGTTCGGATAAGATCATTCGACTGACTTCCGGCTCGAAGGCCATGACCGATAGTGCAGGAATCTATCTGTCCTATGCGAAGTATGTGGCCTATGGGATGCCGGAAAGCGAGGAGATGATCGAGGACGAGATTCAGGGATAACGAACGGTCTGGCTGGCCTAGCCAGTCGTCGAAATCATAACGACTAGATTGACCGGATAGACAGAAACAGGAAGGGCCTCTCAAGCATCAGCTTGAGAGGCCCTTCCTGTTTGACTATCGTCTCGCTTTAGATGCTGCGCATGAAGTGAGCGACTTCGTCAGGATTGACGCCACCCATAATCTGCGACATCGCAACGTTAGTAGACTTCTTACCGCTCACACCTGATTCAACTTCGTCCACGATTAACTCCACCGGCATCGACTGACCACCGTAGACGCGCGGGCCACCGATGATCTTCGCGTTGGAGAAACCGTAGATGGCAGTCGCCACTTCCTTGGCCAGCCAGCCGACGTAGTTAAATTCCGGGACCACGATCAGCTTGGCCTTGCTGCACAACTGGCGAAGTTCCTTGGTCGGGAACGGGCGGAGGGAGCGGACCTTGATCAATCCGACCTTCATGCCCTTTTCTTTACAGAGTCGAACGGCTTCGCGCGACTGCGCGGCAGCGCTGCCGGAGGCAATGATGATCACTTCGGCATCATCGACGTTCTCTGCAGTGAGCAATCCACCCATATACCGATCAATGTATTTGCGCGACCGTTCAACGGCTGCCCAGACTTCTTGTTGCCAGACGGCGTGAATGTTATACGCCATAAAGTTTGACTTCTGGACCGGGGCGTCGCGGGAGAGACGCGCGGGAGGATTCTCCGCATCCAGCACAGGAACGGCCCCGCGCCAGGCTTCGCGCGGCGGGAGCTTAATGCCACGATCCTGCATGCGCACATACCCACGAGCATGGGTGACGAAAAAACCGTCGCAGCAGACCCCGACGGGCAACGTGACATCATTCATTTCGCTGATCGTGAAACCGGTCATCGTAAAGTCAAACATGTCCTGCTGATTCTCAGCATGAAACACGATCATGCCGCAGTTGAGCAGATAGGACACTTCAATGTTGTCCGGTTGAATGGCCAATGGGGCATTGACGACACGACAGGTAAACATGGCAACAACCGGAAGACGGTGGCCTGGCCAGGAGGCGATGCCTTCAAGACCTCGCAACGTACCGGGACCGGCCGTCGCAGTGTAGCAACGAACACCCGCACGTGAGCCGCCAGCGATAGCCGCCATCACACCTACTTCTTCCTCACCGCGATAGTACTCTTTCACATAACCTTCACCGTAGAGTACACCGACAAGCTGCATGGTTTCGCTCTGCGGCGTGATCGGATACGCGATAGCCAAATCTACATTCGAACGACGGATTGCTTCTTTTGCAGCCTCGCTGCCGGTGATGAATTCCTTTGTCCGTGGCGCCTCATGAAACATATACTCAGGCGTCACCACCCGCTGTCTTTTCGCTTCACCATGCGGATCTTTTTTCGATGCACTTGGCGCTGGGGCTACGCTGGTAATCGGGTCGCCTTGCGGATTTGTCTTCACTTCAGTCTCACTCATAATTGCACCTCTTGGCTAGTTCGAGCATTGCCACTCGACCTTGTCCTTATCCTTCCCGTTTCATCTGCTCGGCAGAATGACCGAACATCGCTGCGCTCCCAGTCCCACCAGGAGTCGGAGCAAACGCCATCGGATTAGTGTGAGTCTTACCGCCATGCACCTTTGATTGTGTGCCGGTAAAACGGACATTTTCGCCGCTCTCTGGCAGCTTGATTCCTAGCTCCTCACGGATACGCTTAAAAATCTGGGCGATACGCTTGATCTTCAGCGTATCGGAGTCTCGAATCGTCAACATCGCATCCTCATGACCTTGCTCCGCGCAGACCGCCATGGTGCAGCAATTGGTTCCCGCCCTGATCATCTTCAGGGTGAGATTCGCATAGTGACAATGGACACCGATAAAGATGCAGGCTTCGATCTTATTGCCCCAGATCGTCAGATTCGGATGATTGGGGTTGATCACTTCTTCAGGATCAATTTTCGGGTATTTCGGCCGATAATCCGGCATAGGGATGATCATCACTTCAGGAATCTGGGCCGCAATTTCAAGTGTAGCCTTCGCCTTTTCTACCGCGTGATCGTTCCACGCCCACAAGAGCAGAGGACCTGGAAAGATTGTCGCATTCGGGCTCGTCAGCATTTTGCGAGCCATCTCTTCAATGACAACCTCCTCGTTTGGCTCAAGGAGACCGTAGTACAACCCTTGTCCTGGATCCGGCAAGGCTACACCTAACTGGGCCGCAGACGGCGGATGGAACCCTGCTGGACCCGGCACGATGATTCGCTCTCTGGTATCTTGTGTGATTGCCACGCCTGACTCCCCTTCCTTACCCAACCATAGGACTCGCAAGCACTGCAGTGGTGCTCTTGTCTCCGTAGGTAATATTGTCCGTCAACGCTGCCTTCGGCAACTGATCGATCATGGTCATTTTAATGGCATTGTTCTTGGCCAGGCTGTCACAGACCCATACGCACAGGGCACAGCCTTTACACCGGTCTACCGCGATATAGGCAGAACCGTACTTAAACCCTTGCTCTTTGCCCATCTCCTCACTGTATTGAATTGTGTTGGCTTCCGGACAGTACTGCGTGCAGAGCTTACAGCTCTTCGATGCACAGATTTCAACATTGACATTGGCTACAAGGTACATAAAGACTCCTTTGTGGCTCGACTACGCAGTGGCAGTGGCCGTCTCAGTGGCCACTGGCTCGTCCTCGCGCTTGACATTGGGCGCTGCCCAACCGTGATCGACAGCATAGTTCCATCCAGCCCGCATGACGGCGACATTCTTATCGATTAGCTCCTGCTTTTTCTTGAACTTTCGTTCAACGACACTGTCGAGCGCGGCAGTACCGCCAGATACCACAAAGCCCTTACCGAGAAATCGGTCCTTGACGGCCTGATCCAACCCCACCATACTCGTCAGTCCTGTAATCGCACCGATACAGCCCATCAGCGCCATGTTGGTAGCGAGGTCCATACCTGCGACTTCCAATGAGATCTTCGTTGCTGGGAAGTAATAGAGCTTCGCTCGCCGTTCTTTCAGCTCAGCCGCTTGATCCCGGTGAAGATTCATTGGCCCATCATTATTGATCAGGGCAACTCCATCTTCTTTCAGACCAAAATAGAACGGCATCGTGTAAGATTTGCCGTGCGTGATGACCTGGGGGTGAAAAATAATGATGATGTGAGGAAATGTGATTTCGCCAATCTCATAAATCGGCTCGTCCGATACACGGACATAACTTTCGACCGGCGCCATCCGTTTCTCAGACCCATAGAACGGTACGATCGTGCTTTCGCCTCCGGCATTGATCACGGCCGTGCTCAGGATGTGCGACCCGGTTACGACGCCCTGTCCGCCGACACCTGCCATTCGAATGTTGAAGCGCTTTGCCATTATGCAATCTCCTTCGGTCTCTTAGGCCTTGCTGGGAATCGCGGCAGCTGGCTTGGGGAGAAACTCCTTATAGCCATAGCGCTCGGCAAGATACTGCTTGGCCTCTTCGCTGACATACTCGGTGAACTGGTATCGATCGTTCTCGACCGTCTTCGCATCTTCCATGACTTTGTCGGTCGGAATAGCGTATTCAATATTGCAAGAGGTATATGCCTGAATATACGTTGATCCGACTTCGCGAGCGATCAACACCGCTTTCTTAATGACGCTTTCGACACGGCGCGGATTATTCGGCACGACGGTCGCCACATACGCACAACCCGCGACCTTGGCCATCTGCAGCATATCCATCTTCTCGAACTTCTTGCCGAGGGGAGCCATTTTCAGCACGGCACCTCGATTGGTCATACCACTTTCCTGGCCACCGGTATTCCCATACACCTCGTTGTCCAACATGATGGTTGTAAACCGTTCCTTGCGGAACCACGAATGGAGCACCTGTTGGAAACCGATGTCCGCGGTACCACCGTCTCCAGCCATCACGACCACATCCTTAGGCTTGTCTCCGAAGCGAAGACGAAGGCCACGAGATAATCCGCTCGCGACTCCATTTTGGTCACCATAATTGCCGTAGACAAAGGGAATCGCAGCCTGAGAGATGGCCAGACGACCACAACCGGCCGTCCCCACAGTAATGGTATCTTCTGGATTGGGGAAAGCAATGATGGCAAGCCTGATAAAGAGCGTCATCGCGCAACCGGCACACATAGGGTGTTCTTCCAACGCTTCCTTGAAACTCCCCATCTGAGAAACAGTTACCTTCTTCCCAAAAGGCCCATGTTCCACCATGTCTCGATATTCCTTTGGCATAAACTTCTCAAATCCATTGGAAAACTTGACATAATCAAGACTCATCAGGCACCTCCCTTATATATCGTTGGCAACGGCCGACCGCTGCTCATCATTTTTACACTGCCGACATGCATCGAGGAAAACTTGAGGGCTTGGATAATTCAGACCACCACGCAATAGCCATCGAGTCTTGGCATCCTAACAAAGCCTGAAAAAGACTGTCAATCTTTGATAAACCTTTTCTCAGCTCTAGTAGTGACATCTACCTTAGTTATGAATTTATGACGAATACTACAGTGATAGTATAACGCCATGAAAATCAAAGCAACTTCAAAGATGGCCCAAGGTGTCAAAAAGAAAAGACCTAGATCCAGCCGGCGAGTAGGCCATTTGCCCCAAGCGACCAGGACAAGAAAATCACACGAATGAGCCGCCGAACGTTCTTAATGATTCACGTTTAGACATTGCCGATCCGTTGCATTCCGTTTACACTACTTCCCATGCTCTTGCGCGTTCTCATCCCGGGCGAAGATGATGCGGGGGTCCATGTCGGCGGGGTCCATAAACGCCCGGCGATTCCGGACGATTCAATCAAGGCTGAATGCCCAAAATTCATGGCGCATGGCCCCTGTGGAGGGGTCCGTAAAGGTGGCCTTTGTGAAGTCTATCCCGAAATGAAATGCCCCTGGGTCTCTCTGTATATCGAATTGGAAAAAATTGGTCAGACTGAATGGATGAAGCAAGCCTAAAAGGAGTACGGGGTGAAGGGTAAGGAGTTGAAAAAGAGCATACGGAGCACGAAGCTTGGGTACAACGAGCGTCATGCGCGAAGCGGGATCAACGCTCCTCTCCCAGATATCGAGACCTTCCCGAATCAATACAAGAGATATGAAATTACGATTGAGATCCCCGAGTACACAGCGATTTGTCCAAAAACTAACTTGCCGGACTTCGGAACCATTACACTACACTACATGCCTGATAAAGCATGTCTTGAGCTGAAAGCGCTCAAAATGTACATCCACGCCTACCGGAATCTCGGCATCTTCTACGAAAATGCCGTCAACAGAATCCTCCACGATATTGTCAAATCCTGCCGTCCCGTATGGGCGAAAGTCACCGGCACCTTTACCGCTCGTGGTGGGCTCTGTAGCAAGATCGAAGCAAAGTACCCCTAGAGCCCCGCACCCCTCCCAACAGATTAAGGTCTTGTGGAGCATTCCATCCCAGGGTACTCTCATGAGCATGACAACGTATGCTATCGGCGATGTGCAGGGATGCTACGAGCCCTTGCAACGCCTTCTCAAACATATCCACTTCGACCCGGCCCATGATCGTCTCTGGTTCGTCGGCGATCTCGTCAATCGAGGCCCAGACTCACTGAACGTCCTTCGCTACATCAAGAATCTGGGAGATCGGGCGATTGTCGTACTAGGCAATCATGACCTTTTCCTTCTTGCCGTAGCCGAGGGTATTGCCCGGGTACGTCCAGAAGACACACTAGGGGAGATACTAACGGCACCAGATCACGACGAGCTACTCATATGGTTACGTCAACAACGGCTCCTGTATCGTGAGGATCCTTTCGTGCTTGTTCACGCCGGCTTGCTACCCCAATGGTCCATCGATGAAGCGGAAAGACTGGCTCGTGAAGTCGAGACCGGTCTGCAAAGCCCCACTTACCGAGACATCCTACAAGCTCTTCAACCCAGCAAACATCTACAATGGTCGCCAAACCTGACCGGTCCCACTCGACTCGCAACCATCATGAAGGTGCTCACCCGACTCCGGGCTTGTTCGCCGGATGGCCGGATGGAATCGTCGTTCAATGGTCCTCCAGAGCGAATCCCAGCCGGCTATTTCCCCTGGTTCAACATTCCAGACCGACGTCACGGAGATACCACCATTGTCTGTGGCCATTGGGCCGCTTTAGGACTCCACTGCGAAGCACAGCTCCTGGCCATCGACAGTGGCTGTGTGTGGGGACGGCAACTGACGGCAGTCCGGTTGGAAGATAGAGTCGTGTTTCAAGTGCCATGTACCGCTCCATGAGTGTCATGGTGGCTGGGCCGAAGCCTCTCAATCCCAATTGGCCTCGTTACGCTCCACACCCATTCCCCTCCTATCATTACCTGCCAGGCCAAACACCACATCCGCGCCGGAACCCTCGTGGCCACTCTTATGGCCAACCAGAGCCGACACCACGGCTCTTCCCGGCTGCTCAATGGAAGCGCTCAGATGACTATCTCTATGGCATTGATCTTTATAATTTCGCCTTTTGGTGGGAGTCGCATGAGGTCTTTGAAGGGTTGTGGCATGCCTCAGGGCGCAATTCAGTACAAGGCAACTTCTTCCAATCTCTGATTCAACTCGCCGCAGCAAACCTCAAGCGGTTCATGGGGAACGATGCCGCTGCTCAGAGGCTCATTCACGCGGGAATCATTCGACTGCAGAACGTTCCCTCCGCATATATGGGCATTGATGTCACGCGCTTACTAAACGTGTTGCACGCACACTGTGTCGGTCAATATCCGCACATTCCGCTTATCGAATTGGATCAAGGCCTGGGGAATATTTAGGAGGTGCCGCACTGAAACCTAGTGGTAGCTCTCGGAGTCGCTCGGAAACTTGCCCTGTTCCACTTCTTCTTTATAACGGCTCAGCGCTTGGAGGGTGTCGGCTTTCAGGTGAGCGTAGGTCTTCACGAATTTGGGGGTGAACGCATCAAAGAGTCCAAGGAGATCATAGAGCACAAGCACTTGGCCATCGCAGTGAGGCCCGGCCCCTATCCCGATAGTCGAGATTGAAAGAGCTTGAGTAATTTTTTTGGCCAAATCAGCAGGTATCGCTTCCAAAACAAGCGCGAAGGCTCCGGCAGCTTCGATAGCCTTTGCATCCTGGAGCAATTTGGAGGCTTGATCGCCGGCTTTGCCTTGGACCTTGTATCCGCCCAGCACATTGACTGATTGCGGAGTCATACCCAGATGGCCCATGACAGGAATCCCAACGCTCGTCATGGCGTTGATTCGATCTGCCATCACGGCACCCCCCTCCAGCTTCACGGCAGTGGCACCGGCTTGCAGCAATCGGCCCGCATTGCGCAAGGCCTCCTCTGTGCTGGCCTGATAGGACATGAACGGCATGTCCGCAATCACCAAAGCTCGCTGAACCACGCCGGCGACCAGCTTGGTGTGATACAGCATATCCTCCATCGTCACCGTCAGCGTGTTGGGTTTTCCCTGGACGACCATGCCCAGCGAATCCCCTACCAGCATCACCCGGATTCCCGCCTGCTCAACAATACGTGCGAACAGCGCATCATAGGCCGTCACGACGGCGACCTTTTTCCGGTCTCGCTTGTACTCCTGGAAATCGAGAATCGTCATCAGTCCAATTCGGCTTTGGTGATGATCTCGCTCAACCGATGCGTGGCTTTGATTGCCATAATATGCACACCGTCGCAGTGCGACCGAACCGCCTTGATCGTCCGTACTGCGATATCGACTCCGACGTCTTCAGCCTTCTCCCCAGCAGCTTTGAGCTCGTCAATCATCTCGCTTGGCACGGACATGCCGGGGATGTTGGCGTTCATGAATTCCGCCATCTTCGCATTACGCAGCAACAGGATACCCGCCAGGACCTTCACGTTGAACGGCCGCACCTGTTTCATGAAACCGGCGAAGACATCGGGATGATAGACCGCCTGGGTCTGAAAGAACTGGGCGCCGGCTTTCACTTTCACTTCAAACTTCGCCAACACCGGCCCGACCAGATCGGCCTCCGGTGTAACGGCCGCGCCAATGGTGAACGCGGTGGACCCATCTAGTTTATTGCCGACCATGTCCTTGCCGTTGTTCAACCCCTGGACGAGTTGCATCACCTGAACGGAATCGAGGTCGTACACCGGCTTAGCTTCTTTGTGGTCGCCGACCGTCGGATAATCGCCCGTGAGGCACAGAATATTGCGAATCCCAAGCATGTGCGCGCCCATCAGATCCGACTGCATGGCGATCCGATTGCGATCCCGACAAGTCAACTGCATCACAGGGTCGTGCCCCAACTCATAGAGCAGGCGACAGACTGGAAGTGAGCCTGCACGCACCACAGCAGCGGTATTGTCGGTGACATTCACACCGTGTACTCGTCCAACGAGTTGTTTGGCATTTTCCAAAATGGACGTGATGTTCGTCCCTTTAGGAGGGTTATACTCAACCGTGACAGCAAACGTCCCTCGGTTGAGAACATCGACCAAGCGCTGTGGCTCTCGACTCATGGATAGCCCCTCATAGCAACCCTACAGTCCTCCTGGCGGACTCCACCGTATTTTCCAACAGCATCGCGATAGTCATCGGGCCGACTCCACCAGGAACAGGGCTGATCCAGCCGGCCTTCTGGCTGACTGGTTCAAAATCGACGTCTCCGCACAACTTCCCCTCAGGCGTCTTGTTGGTCCCCACATCAATGACGACTGCACCCTCGCGTACCATATCGGCCGTCACAAACTTCGCCTTTCCGATCGCCACAAGCAGCAACTCCGCCTCACGGCACACCGCGGGAAGGTCTCGGGTTTTTGAATGACAGATCGTGACCGTCGCATTCCTCTGAAGAAGCATCAGCGCCAGCGGCTTCCCGACAATATTGCTTCGTCCCACCACAACCGCCCGTTTCCCTTCAATCGTAATACCGGTTGATTCAATCATCTTGATGACGCCTTTAGGCGTACAGGCCTCGAATACCGGATGGCCCTCCACTAGCCGACCGAAGTTGTAGGGATGAAACCCATCGGCATCCTTGAGCGGCGAGACGGCTTCCAGAATGACCTTGCTGTCGATATGTTTGGGCAACGGGAGCTGAACCAGAATTCCATGGATGTTGGGATCAGTATTCTTTTTATCAATCAGCGCCATTAACTCGGCCTGTGTCGTGTTCGCCGGAAGTTTGTAATCGTCGACATAGATGCCTGCCAATTCGCAGGCCTTTTGTTTGTTTCGAACATACACATGCGAGGCAGGATCATCACCCACCAAAATGGTCGCAAGACCAGGTTTCATCGATTTCTTGGCGAACAGATCCGCTGATTCTTTCGCTAGACGATCGCGTACTTGCTGAGCGAGCGCTTTTCCATCAATCAATTGTGCGGCCACGATCCCCTCCCTCTAACCATTTCAAGTAGGTTAATTCCCGCAACTTAGCAGGGGAATTTTATGCAAGTCAACGCTTTGCCATCGCCGCTCCTTGCCGTTCTCCTATAGCACGCTTTCTTGACACACTCTTTGCCCCTCCGGTACGATCATCACTGCTCACAACCTGGACAACCCACCTTTGTTCGTCACATTCTATCGCCACGTATTATCAGCTGCTGTCCTCGCGCTAGGCTTGACGGCTTACAGCGAAGCCGCGCAAATCATCGGCCTGGAGTCACCGAATAGCTTCGTCGGCGACCCGTCAGGGAAAGACTATTTCATTTCCAACATCAACGGCGAGCCGGACGCGAGAGACAACAACGGCTTCATCACGAAACTCGACACGGAAGGTAAGATCACCAATCTCAAGTTTATCCAAGGCGGTGTCTCGGATGTGCTGCTGCACGCCCCGAAGGGAATGGCCTTGATTGGGTCAATGCTCTACATTGCCGATCTTGATCAGCTGAAAGGCTTCGATAAGACGACGGGAAAACTTTTGGCCACCGTCTCGTTTCCCTCCCAGCCCCACGGACAAGTTTCGCTGACCGACGTTGCGGCGTCACCGACCGGCCTCCTCTACGCCTCGGACCAGACCGCTAATTCGATTTACCGTATCACCCCATCCGACAATCATCGGGTTGACCTGCTGATTCACGATGACCGGCTTGCGGGTCCCGCAGGAATCGCGATTCACCCAAAAACCAATCATCTCATCACCGTGAGCTGGGAGAAGGGAAAGATCCTTGAAATCACGCCTGATGGACAACTGAGCGAACTCGAATCGAACGGATTTTTTACCAGTCGCTTTCAAAACCTGAGCGGAGTGGATTTCGATCAATGGGGCAACATGTACGTGTCTGATTTTACAAAGGGCAAGATTTGGCGCATGACCAGAGACCATCGCTTCCAAGTTATTGCCGAATACCTCCCCGCCCCGGCTGACATCGGGATAGACCGTGCGAATAACTTGATCTTAGTGCCCTACCACTACATGCATGCTGCTGAGATGAATGGGCTTGAAACCCCGTCAGGAGGAAAGCCCAAGGATGGAAAGCGTACACTGGCCGACTACGGATTCATTCCTCCACCTCCCAAGCCCGGCCCGGAAGGAACGAAGAAATGAGCTCCTGTGCATATTGTCACAGCCGAAAGGGTAAACGCCTGTGCCCTGCCCTCGGAGGATTAATCTGCAGCCCCTGCTGTGGAGAACATCGCATGATACGGATTTCCTGTCCCAGTGATTGTGCCTATCTCGATACGGGAAGCGACTATCAGCAAAAACGGCTCAGTGAGCAGTTCTTGCCCGTTCGACGGGATTTCTATCGAGAGTTAGAAGAATCGGGAGGGCAGAAAGCCGTCGCGTTGTTCAACCTGATCGAGGTCGTCACCTTCAGCTATTTTGAAGGGCGCCGAGATGGCCAGGATGCCGAGGTCATGACGGCGCTTCAGGCGCTCCGTCGCACACTCAGTCCGCTGCATATTCCCGCAGCTCCCATGCCGGTGTTCGCAGAACACCTCCGGAAAGAGTACGAAACGTTCAGCAAGCAGAATCCAGAGCAGATCGCAGATTCATCGGATGCGCCGGCAGCCCTGGATCGAATCGACCGGTTCGCCTCGACGTTTTCAGGAAATGATTTTCAGTCCAGCCGGTTTCTTGGAGGACTCATCGGGTATGTCAAGACGCATCATCCGGAGATCGCCGATCACCTGAAGAAGAAGCATGAGCCGGGACACATTATTCTTCCAGGCCAATCGTTCAGGCCTCCATCAACACCTGACACACACACCCACGGTCCAGGCTGCGAGCACCATTGAAATGAACCGACTGTACCGAATCCAGTAAGACAGACACCATATCCACCATGTGCCAGGGTAAGAGCTGTTTGATATGAGTGGCTAGTCAACAATCAATACGAATCTACTCCACAATCGTGACCGTCATTTCCACACGTTCTTTCGGATTATCCCGCTCATCACGTGCCGAGTTGACGATCTTGTCGGCCACCCCGATGCCCTTCGTCACTTCGCCAAACACGGAGTACTTGCGGTCCAAGAATCGCGAGTCCTCGACGACGATGAAGAACTGGGAACCTGCCGTATCTGGATCAGCTGCCCTGGCCATAGAAACAATGCCACGTTTGTGTGGGATATCACTGAACTCTGCCTTGACTGTATGGCCAGGACCGCCCTGCCCATAGGTATCCTTTTTGAGCGAATCTTTCGTATTAGGATCTCCACCTTGGATCATGAAGCCGGGAATGACGCGGTGAAAAATCGTCCCATTGTAGAACCCAGATTTCGTCAGCTTGGTAAAATTCTCCACATGCTTTGGTGCGACATCCGGATATAATTTGATCTCGATATCCCCGAATTTCGTCTTGATGATCGCCCGTGGCCCTTTCGGTGCCTCCGCCTTTGAGTTCGTTGTTGTATCAGCGGCTACACCCGAGCCGACCCCTGAAACCGACAGAGCCACCCCAACCAACATCCCCATCAGCACAGGCCATCCAGCTTGCTTCAACATTACCGACCTCCTATAAAATTCCAAAACCAGGGTGGAACATTGTAACACGGACGGATTCAACGTTCAGCCTGCTCCAGCGCTCGTTGCGCCGCCTCCTGTTCCGCTTCCTTCTTGCTGTGTCCTCGGCCAATTCCAAACACTCTGTCATTCACCTGCACTTCCACTTCAAATACCTTTTGGTGATCCGGCCCGGTTTCGCGTACGATCACATACCGAGGCAGCAATTCATATCGCTTTTGGCACCATTCCTGGAACCGCGTCTTGTAGTCATCTCCTCCAGGTTGTTCTTGCAGGACATCGAGGTTGCGCAGCTCATCGGTCAGTGCCTCAACGGTGAAGTTTCGACTCGCCTCAAACCCTCCATCAAGATAGACCGCCGCAATAACGGCCTCCAACACATCCGCTAGCAGTGATGTCTTGTCGCGCCCATTCGAGAGCTCTTCACCCCGACCAAGTTTCAATCTGGCACCGAGATCCAGCCGTCTGGCGGCATTCGCTAAGGGCGCTTCGCTCACGAGCGACGCTTTGAGTTTTGAGAGAGCCCCTTCACTCAACTCAGGGTATTGCCTCGCAAGATAGTCGCTCATAATGAGCGACAATACGGCATCTCCCAAAAACTCAAGCCGCTCATTATGCTTTCGACTGGAATCTCGACGCTCATTCACGTACGATTTGTGGGTCAACGCCTCGATCAAGAAGCTCGGATTTGTGAATCGATAGCTCGATATGGCAGGAGAAGAATCGGCTGAAGGAGCCGGCGTCATTGTGACACGCGCACTACGCGTCCAGTCTCGTGAAGATCAAACAGGCATTCACTCCACCAAATCCAAAGGAATTCGACAATGCCGTTTTAATGGCGGACGGTCGTGCCTTATTGGGAATATAGTCCAGATCACAGGCCGGATCCGGATGATCCAGATTAATCGTAGGAGGAAGAACACCATGGAATAGCGCCAGAAGACTAAAGACGGCCTCGATCCCACCGGCAGCACCGAGAAGATGCCCGGTCATAGACTTGGTCGAGCTGACTGGAATGCGAAATGCCTGTTCGCCGAATACTCTTTTGATCGCTCGAGTCTCAATGGCATCGGCCATCGTCGACGTACCATGTGCATTGATATACCCGATCTGATCGCGATTGATTCCGGCATCTTTGAGCGCGAGTTCCATGCAACGGACAGCCCCCTCACCCTCTTCCGGAGGCGCGGTGATATGGTACGCATCGCTGTTCATCCCATATCCAATGATCTCGCCGTAAATTCTGACCCCACGCTGAAGGGCATGTTCCAATTCCTCAATCACAAGGACCCCTGCCCCCTCGCCCAGCACAAATCCATCCCGGTCCTTGTCGAACGGACGGCTCGCCTTCGTCGGCTCATCATTCCGGAACGACAACGCCTTGGCCGAGGCAAATCCCGCGACACCCAGTGGAGTGACCGCCGCTTCGGCTCCACCGGCCACCATGACATCGGCATCGCCACGTTGAATCAGTCGGTACGCATCTCCGATGCAATGATTGCCTGTGGCGCAAGCCGTCACCGCACACGAGTTGGGCCCCTTGGCTCCGATCCGAATTGCCACCTGCCCGGACGCCAGATTGATGATGGTCATTGGAATAAAAAATGGCGAGACCCGACCCGGCCCCTTGGCTCTGAGCACATCATGATAGTGCTCGATCGACCCGAGCCCGCCAATCCCAGAGCCGATGTACACACCGACCTTCGTTGCCTCTTCCGGCGCGACCTTGAGGCCAGCATCATCCACCGCCAACTGGGCGGCACCCACGGCGTAGTGGATGAACGTATCCATCTTCTTGATTTCTTTTTTTTCGATGAACTGAGCCGGATCGAAGTCTTTCACCTCACCCGCAATTTGGGCATCATATCCCGTCGGGTCGAATCTGGTGATCCGGCCGATCCCAGACTCACCGGCACAGATCGCCTTCCAGGTCTTCTCGACACCCGTACCCAGTGGGGTCACCAGCCCAAGACCGGTGACCACAACACGCCGAACCGCTCGATCAGCCATTTCTGCCGACATACTTAGGACTTTTCCTTGATGTAGTCCAGCGCCTTTCCAACGGTCAGAATCTTTTCCGCATCCTCATCGGGAATTTCGATCGAGAACTCTTCCTCCAGCGCCATGACCAGCTCGACGGTATCGAGCGAATCAGCGCCAAGATCTTCAACGAAGGAGGCTTCCGGCGTCACCTCATCCGCTTCCACCCCGAGCTGCTCAGCAATAATCTTCTTGACTCGCTCATCAACAGTTGCCATCGCTATGACTACCTCCTTCCCCAGTATGACCCCGTTGCACCGACACATGGGGATCTGTGACGGGCGTACATTCAAACGATTTGACGTGCTTATACCATCAACATCCCGCCGTTCACGTGCAAGACATGACCGGTGATGTAGGCTGCATCCTCGGATACCAAAAACCGCACGGCTGCCGCAATATCCGCCGACGTACCCAACCGCCCCAACGGGATTTGCTTCAGAAGCGTGTCCTTCACATCAGCCGATAGGCCATGGGTCATAGCCGTGTCGATAAACCCGGGCGCCACCGCATTCACTGTGACGTTACGGCTGGCATACTCCCGCCCGACGGTTTTTGTAAACCCAATCACCGCCGCCTTCGAGGCCGAGTAATTGGCCTGCCCCGCATTCCCAATGACCCCCACGATCGAGGCGATGTTGACGATGCGACCATACCGTTGCTTGGTCATCGGCTGCAAGACCGCTTTCGTGCAGTTAAACGTCCCATTCAGATTGATCTGAAGCACCAGATTCCAATCTTCTTCCTTCATCCGTAACAACAAACCATCACGAGTGATCCCGGCATTGTTAACGAGGATGTCCACCTTCCCCCAGGCCTTCATGACTTGTTCAACCATCGCCTTGGTTTCATTAGCATCAGCCACGTTGACTTTGATGTTCAGAGCCTTACGCCCGAGCTTTTCAACGGAAGCGACCGTTTCCACAGAACGGCCGGGGTCCAGATCAGCGACGGCAATATCGGCCCCCGCTTGGGCGAGGCATTCAGCAATAGCCCGGCCGATACCTTGTGCAGCGCCAGTGACAATAGCAGTTTTTCCTTGTAGTGACATTTCAGACCTTTCAGACCATACGTTAACAGGCTGACAGGGAATTCGTCATCTGGTTTTCCATACGAACAGTTTGGCCTTAGCTGACGGCCCTGAGTGTCGCGTCCAACGACTTTGGATCGTTCACATTCAACAGTTTCGCGTCAGGAAGGATTCGCCTAATCAATCCAGTCAAGACAGTGCCAGGGCCAATTTCGATAAATGTCGTGACACCCATTCTTCCCATGGTCTGCACGGTATCCTCCCACAGCACGGAAGAGGGCAGCTGACGGACCAGTGACGCCTGGATCTCGCCTGCCCGGCTGATTGCTTTGGCCTCTGCATTATTCACCAGAGGGGCGCTCAGGTCCGACCACCGAACCGTGGCTAAATCCTTCGCCAATCGATCGGCGGCTTGCTGCATCAACGGGGTATGAACCGGCACACTGACTGGCAAGGGGATGGCCTTTTTACAGCCTTGCGTTTTAGCCAATTCAATGGCCCGTTCCACCGCCGCCCTTTCACCGGCAATTACCACCTGCCCAGGCGAATTGAAGTTTGCTGCCGCAACGACCCCGACCGATGACGCCATACGGCAGACTTCTTTGACAACCTCGGCGTTCAATCCCAACAAGGCCGCAACGAGACCGGTGCCTGGAGCTACGGCTTCGGACATGTAGCGTCCCCGCTTCTGAACCAGGCCAACGGCATCACGAAAGGATACGCCGCCTGCCGCAACCATCGCTGAATACTCACCCAAACTATGCCCCGCCACCACAACCGGCTTGATCCCGACCGGTTCAAACAGTTTCCACGCCGCCACACTACTCACAAGTAAAGCCGGCTGGGTGAACTCCGTGAGATTGAGTCGTTCAGCTGGTCCCGTGAAGCACAACTCAGCGATATCATACCCCAGGACCGTAGTGGCCTCATCATAGACGGATTTCAACGAGGAATGCGCATCATAGAGCGCCTTCCCCATCCCGACTGACTGAGAACCCTGTCCAGGGAAAACAAACCCGATTCCTAGAGCCATGGGGGGTTAGATATCTTCGAAATTCTGTGTAAAGTCAACGGGAAAAGTTGTCACAGGCCGCCGCCTTCCCACAATCACGAGTGTGGCTACCTTGGAATAGTCCCGGATCATGACCTGGTCGTTCTCTACCATCGGATGACCGCAGAGGCCCATGTTAATCCTGCTCCAAACGCCCCAAGCAGCACCAACGAGCCATCCTTGATACGCCCCTCACGCACCGCTTCATCGAGTGCGATCGGAATAGAGGCGGCTGAAGTATTTCCATATCGATCCACGTTCAGCATAACCTTTTCGATCGGAAGGCTGAGCCGCTCCATCACCGCCTTGAGAATCCGAATATTGGCCTGGTGGGGCACATAGAGGTCGATATCTTCCACACGAAGATGATTCGCTGCCAGTGTCGAACGGGCGATCTCTTCCAAGCTGCGTACGGCAACTTTGAACGTCTCGTTCCCTTTCATCTTGATGTACTGCAGTCGCTCGTCGATCACTTTTTCGGAGGGTGGAGTACGGGAGCCTCCTCCCGGCACCATGATCAGCTCGCAGAGCGTCCCGTCGGAGCGAAGGTGAGTCGAGAGGATCCCTCGTTCTCCATCGCTGGCACTGACAACGGCCGCACCGGCCCCATCCCCAAACAGCACACAGGTGTTCCGGTCGGTCCAATCGGTAATGGCAGACATCACCTCTGATCCGATGACCAAGACATGGCGCATCCCCGTTTTAATGTACGCATCGGCTACCGAGAGCGCGTAGACAAACCCACAGCAGGCAGCCGACAGATCGCACGCCGCAGCTTTGGTCGCACCGAGTTGATGCTGGACGAGACAGGCCGTGGCAGGGAGCGGATAATCACCCGTACAGGTGGCGACCAAAATCATGTCGAGATCGGTTGCCGCCAGACCCGCCGCCGTCAACGCCCGTTTCCCGGCCTGAACCGCCAAATCCGAACAAGCTTCTCCGGTGGCTGCAATCCGCCGCTCTCGGATTCCGGTCCGTTCGCGAATCCATTCATCAGACGTGGCCACCATGCGTTCAAGATCCGCATTCGTCAACACTCTGGCAGGTACATAAGAGCCGATTCCCGCAATGCAGGATTTCATGGCTTCTCTTCTACCACCGGCTGGGATTGACTCTCTTCAATGTCCCGTTGAATCAGCTCGTGCACATGGCCTTCCGCCATACGCTTGGCTCGTCGAATCGCGTTCTTAATAGCCTTCGCCGATGATCGGCCATGGCAAATCATCGTAATTCCGTTGACGCCCAATAATGGAGCACCGCCGAACTCTGCATAGTCCGTTTTCCGTTTCAGATTCATCAACGGCCCGGCCATCAACGGATACGCGAGGCGGCCGATGAAACTGCCCGCGATCTCCTTGAGCAACAGCTTCTTAATCATCTCAGCCACGCCTTCGGAAATCTTTAAGGCAACGTTCCCGATAAACCCGTCGCAGACGACAATATCGGCAATACCGCTATACACATCGCGCCCCTCGACATTCCCTATGAAATTCATTGAACTGCCCTTGAGGAGCTTGAACGCTTCTTTGGTGACTTCGTTGCCCTTGCTGTCCTCTTCGCCGATGCTCAGAAGACCAACACGGGGATTCGGTTTCCCGAGCAAATGCTTCCCATACTCATGGCCCATCACGGCGAATTGTTCGAGATGCTTGGCGGTGCAGTCGACGTTGGCCCCCACATCGAGCATGATCGCTTCCCCGCCCAGCGTCGGCAGACTGGTGGCAATCGCCGGCCGCTCCACCCCCTTCGTCAGTCCTAACACGAAGAACGACGCCACCATGCTCGCCCCGGTGTTCCCGGGGCTCACGACCCCGTGGGCATAGCCGTTCTTGACCAACTCAGTCGCCACCCAAATCGACGAGTCCCGCTTCTTCCGAGCGACGGTGGCTGGCGACTCATGCATTCCGACGACCTGAGACGCATGCCGAATGGTGAGGCGTGAATCGTGACTGGACTGACGCTCACATTCCTGCTTTAGGGTTGTTTCGTCACCGACGAGAATGACCTCGACGTCAAACTCTTTCACCGCCTGAAGAGCACCCTCGACACACGGTGCAGGGCCATGATCCCCCCCCACCGCGTCGAGCGCGATCGTCATGCGAGATGGTGTACTCACGGATGGTGTTGGAAAGACTGGCTGAACACGCGTCGCCCCCTGGCCTCACGTCAGACGTGCTGGGAAACTCGCGCCATGGACCGAATTGGACAACCTACTCACGCCTCTTCAACCTGAATGACGGCCTTGCCTTTATAGGTCCCACAGTTCAAACAGGTGTAATGCGGAAGCTTCATCTCGTGGCACTGTGGACACACCGCCATCCCCGGAGGGGTCATACGCAGCTTTTGGGTACGCCGCTTGTCGCGTCTCGCCCGTGAATGTTTATGTTTTGGATTGGGCATGATGACTCCTTCTTCTGTTCGATTCGGACCACCCTTCAGCGCTCACCGGGGTCCCTCAGCTTTTCTTTCATCGTCCGCAACACCTGAAACGGGTTTCCCGTCTGCTCTGCACTACAATGACACGGACCTGCATTCAAATCTTTCCCACAACGAGGACAGAGACCGAGACATTCGTCAGAACACAGCGGGTGCATTGGCGAAGCAAGAATCAATTGTTCCCGCAACATCGGCGCTAGTTCCAGATGATCGCCCACGTAGTAGTACAGATCATCATTCTGCTCTTCAGGCTCGGCCTCAACCGCCGGCGTCTCTTTTCTATGCCGTGAATCTGTTCGCTTTGCGGCAGTCGTCACCACCTTCATCTTTGTTTCACGTTCATAGGCCACATGGATGGAAAAAGCCATCGACTCGTCAAAATCCTTGAGGCAGCGCACACATTGACGGATCGCCGTTCCTTCCACCACTCCAGTCACGCAAATCGTGCGATCAACGGCGCGAAGATCAAGTCCAATTGCCAAGGGCCCTCGAATGCACACATCCACATCCGTCAGTGCCAACTCTTCGCCCGTCAAGTCTCCGGACAACGAGAGCCCCTCTGCCGTGATATCCGCGATTTTCGGTATCAACACATCCATGGTTACCCTCGACAGCGTGCCGCTGCCCCATCCCGATGCATCGAAATCGCCTCTCACGTTCGTTATCGCTCCTCGGCAAAGCTAATGATAGCGATATGCCGAGCCCGCTTGATAGCCACCGTCAGTTCACGCTGATGACGCATACAATTCCCGGAAATACGGCGCGGAACAATGCGTCCGCGCTCCGATACAAAATTCCTGAGCAGACCGGCGTCTTTGAAATCAATCGGCGCCTTTTCCAAACAAAATCTGCAGGGACGCCTTCGCTGAAACAATCGCCCCCCGCCACGTTCGTTTTCACCTCGATCCATACTGCCTCCTCATGCGCTTGGCATTAACCTTCTTCGCTCATTTCATAGCCGGGCTCGTCGTGCACCGGAGGTTCGGCACTTGCGCCGCTTTCCTGACGCTTCGGCATGAACGTCACCGTCTGCGCGACCACTTCATGCTTGCTGCGCTTTTGCCCATCTTCAGTTTCCCATCGGCGCTGCTGTAACCGACCTTCGACGATCGCCCCGTTGCCCTTACTGAGATACTGCCCGCAATGTTCTGCCTGCTTCCCGAACACCACGATATCGACAAAGCAGACCTCTTCCTTCAGATCGTCACCCTGCTTAAACCGGCGGCTCACGGCCAAGCCAAAACTCGCCACTGGGGTCCCGCTCGGCGTATACCGGAGCTCAGGATTCCGAGTGAGATTTCCCATCAGAATAACTTTGTTAAACCCGGCCACCGTCAGACTCCTGCGCTGAGGCTTCTACTGGATGCCGTTCCACCAAAGGTTTCTCGTGATGGATCGTCAGAAACTTGATGATGTTGTCTTCCAATCGATACGCCCGTTCGAGTTCACCGACGGTGTTGTTCGGCGCCTTAAAGTAAAAATAGGCGTAGGTCCCCTTCCGCTCGCGACGTACTTCGTAGGCGAGTTTTTTCTTTCCTAAATTCTCGGCTTTGATGAATTGTGCGCCGGTCTTATCGGCGACGTTTTTCATCTTGTCGATGAGCGCCTTCGTCTCCTCGTCGGAAACAGACGTACGAATAATGAAGAGAGACTCGTAGAGCTCCATGTAGTGATCCTCCTGGACAAAGGCCCCCGAACCAGTCGAGAGCGAGGTGTAGGGTGCCTATTTGGCGTAAAGAACGGTGGAACGTAGCACAGGGGAGAAACGACTGTCAAACAAAGCAGTCCCGAAGTCGCCAAGATTCAGGTGTTTCTTCGTTTGGGTGCCGTACGGTACACTGGGGTTACCGATCAGGATGCGGTCATGAATCTCTCGCGATCAAAAGCTTCACCCCCCTCTCATCAAACTGGCGAGCCAACCTGCCGCTCTGGGCAAAACGGCTACACCGTTCCGGCTCCATATCAGAACTGCCGAACTGGCCCCACACACCGGAAGAGGGGCTGAGACAGAGTCTTGCGTTGTCCGACCTCGGTCATCGACACTTGCTCGAACGCACCAGGATTGACCATCAGAATCTTTCCCTTGAGGCCATTCACAAAATCACCTATCAGCAGATTTGCGCTTGGCAACAGCTTCGTTTATCGCTCCGATTCCGTCCTTCCATCTGAAGCCCCTGTGGCACCAATCACGTATCATCCACTTGATGGCGCCTCCATAACTGACCGGGCGAAACGGTTGGGCATCTGGGGCGAATGGCAGTACATCCAACCTCAGGCTGATAACCCTCCGAGTTCCTGAGCCTTCAGTCAGTTCCAAACACCGTTCTCTTTCACACTATTCCAAAAAATCTATCGCCGTTGCTACCATCTGCTCTCCCCAAACCGGTCATGCGTCGTCCGTGGGCTAGCGGAAGAAAGCTTCGGTGTCGCGACACTGACCGTATTCGATCTTCAACCGCTGGAGCCGACAATTAGCAACGAACGTCACCGGCTAGCCAGGCATGAATACCTTGGGGATTGATAGCACCGCTCGGTCTCATGAGCTGGGACGCTTCGTTCGAGCGTGGCCTCTGCGCTCTATAAATCATTGTTACTACGTGCACTTCCTAGCAGTGAGCCGATTAGTTGATATAGCCGGGGCGGGAGCAGCTCAACGACCAGCAGATTCAGATCCTTCGCACATGCTGAAGGAAGGCCCGGATGGCTTCGAAGGAGGCATGAGCGTCAAGAAGTACATGACCATCACCGGCGCGTCGAAAGCCATGGCCGCACGGGATTTACAAGACCTGGCCGAGAAGCATATCCTCGTCCCCACCGGGGGCGGACGAAGCACGCATTACAAGATCGATCTGTAGCCGAATTCATCGTCCTCGCACACTACGTCAGCTACACAGCGAACGACTGGCAGATGAGCACAAGACATTTACTGACGGATATCAAGCAGCACTCAAAGCTGAAGAGGGAGTTTTAGAGATGATGCTTCTGAAGATACGAACAGACTACATGTAGTTTGAGCTAGCCAGATAATGCCTCACGATGCGTTCAATGAAGAAGATTTGCTCCGTAACGGTTTGTTATTGAGCCAAAGTCTGAAGGCTAGCCTCCCACCTCGGATTGACCCAGCAACAGTTTCCACAACGGCAAAAATCCCCTTCAAAGCATTATGCATACGAGAAGTGATGCTCTACCGTGTTTCAGAATTGGCCGAAGCAGCGCTTGCCTGCTACCAACAAAATCAATTGGTGGCAGCAGCTACACTCACCAGATCCCTCCTTGAATCAGTCGCCATCCTATATTGGCTCTTCAAGGAACTAAAGACGGCTGTCGCAGATGAAGACACGAGAAAAGTAGACGATTTCTTGGGAAGAGCACTAGCCGAGATTATTCATGACTGATGGTCAGCGGGGCAGCGGCCGCCATTCTGGAGAAGCCAACGACTCGTCTGCCCCTATCGCGATCGCTGATGGCCACGGCAGGGCCCTACGTTCTCTGTTAGGAG
>Ga0209824_10000386_pt1 | contig 28339 bp, 34 predicted proteins | sample VDWuncwatermetaG_FD_184124 | JGI IMG/M metagenome (GOLD analysis project Ga0209824, IMG submission 184124) | Wastewater microbial communities from Netherlands to study Microbial Dark Matter (Phase II) - VDW unchlorinated drinking water (SPAdes)... ...
CTCCTGGTACTCACGCTGCTCACCGCCATGATTCTTGAGTTCGATGCGGAAGCGCGCCGTGAATACCGAGCCGCCGCCGCCTTTCGGGACGACTACAAAACAGGCATGCTGACCCGAGCCGCCGTGCAGGCCGCGCGAGCCGTGCTGCTGCAGGATCTCTTGCGTGAGAAGACGACGGGACAGAAATACGATGCGCCAACTGATATCTGGGCCATGCCGATCAAAAACTATCCGATTGGGGACGGATTCCTGACCGCGCAGATCCAGGATGAAACGGGGAAATTCAACCTAAACGATCTCGTATCGGCTACGGGAGGAGACATTGAACAGAAGAAGAAAATCCTCCGAGCCAAGCGATTGTTTGAACTGCTCAGAGTCAGCCCCAACCTAGTCGATACGCTCATCGATTGGATCGATCAGGATGAAGTGCCTCAGCCGGCCGGCGCCGAGAGCCTCTACTACCAATCACTAAGACCGCCCTACCGTGCCGCAAACAGTCCCCTGCCTGGAATGGGAGATCTCCGACTCATCAAGGGGTTCACGCTGGAGATCATCGAACGACTCTCTCCCTACGTGACGGTCTTCCCGCAAGAGGGAGGCGTGCCGATGAACCTCAATACCGCGGATCCCATCGTCATTCAGACCCTGGATCCGAGCGTCACCCAAACGATGGCGATAGAGATCGTCCAAGGACGCCCCTACAAAACAAAAGTGGATCTCGATCGAGTGAGCAGCTTTCAAGAGATCGGTCGGACACTGAGGAACGACTATGATATCAAATCTGACTATTTCTCCGCACGCCTCGCTGTCACCGTGAATGAAACGACCAAGGCCTCATGGGCCGTTTTGAAGCGAGACGCGAGTAAGGGCGAGACTACAGTCGAATATCTGCGGATTCTCTAGGAATGTTTTCAGGTTTGATGTTTCAGGTTCCAAGTTGTCGAGGCCTCCCTCTCAACATGAAACGTGGAACTTGCAACTCAGTCCATCGGCACCGTGATCGTGACCTCATTTCCCCGTTCGTTGTAAGTCAGACTGGGAAAGAAGACTCGCGTCAGTAGAATCCCTCGACCGCTCGCGCCCTCAGATTCGCGCATCTCCTGAGATCGCGTCAGCACAGCCCGCCACGGGAATCCCTTTCCCTCATCGGTGATTCGGTACTCCAAGTGGTTGTTACTCCGCTCGTGAAACACACGGATCATCACGCGGCGTGCTCTGAGACGAGACTGCGTCAAGCGTTGAGCCAATAACTGATCATAACAACCGTCGGCCAGGGCCTCCTGTTTTTCACGATCCTGAATCTCCAGATTCCCATGTTCAACGGCATTAAAGAGCAACTCTTGCAGCGCACCCTGAATATGGATTCTCTGGACCGGCGGTAATGCGGAAGCGGTCATCTTGAGGAGCCACGAAATAACCCCGGGGATATTCGCAGGATCCGTATCAACGGTTAATTCATAGTCAAATTGTCGAGCCCCTGGCACGTCCAGCGGATGACAGGGCAAGAAGTCCCGAGCACGCTGCAGCACAGAGGACAGCTCTTCTTCGGCAATCGGCTTATGCAGATAATCGATCGCCCCGCCACGCAGGGCCTCGACAATAAGCGGTTCCGGCGCATTGTGCCCCATGACAATCACTGGACATGGCTCATGCCGAGCCTTGAGTTCCTTGACCAATGCCAATCCGGCACCGTCCGGAAGAAACATGTCGGTGATCACAATATCAGGAACGACCTCCTCAAGCTTGGCCATCGCAGCCACAGCGTCCGGGACGCTCATAACCGAAAACCCTCTGTCTTTCACATAGTGTGCAATACGAGATTGCGTCTCCAGACAAGGATCAATGACCAAGAGATGATCAGCTGGTAGTGGCAGATTCATGCGGCCATCCCTTTGTCGTATACCTGACGAAGCGCAACGAGAAGCCGCTGAACTTCCTGCTCCAAGGTGGCATACAGTTGTGCTCCGTTCGCTAGATTTCCTGCTTTCGCAGACTCTTCCAATTCCTTGCAGGCATGAAGGGCAGCCGGAGCGCAAAACTGGAGAAGGGCGCCCTTCAACTTGTGACTCGATCGCGCCACACCCAGCGCATTTCCAGCGTCTAGGGCCGATTGCGCCTCCACCAAGTCCTTCGGACCATGCTCTATGAACAATTCGATCATCATCTGGAACGTCTCTCGGTCATCATCGACGCGGGCGAGGGCCTCATCGAAGCTGAAGACACGATCCTGACTCATGAGATCACTCCTCCCGAACTATCTCTGCGGTCAGATGGCGACCTCGATGCCCATCAAGGCCACATCATCAGGAAATTGCTCATGCCCCTGCCAACGCACCGCCTCTGCGATCGTCTCTGTGATGACGGTCTTTAAGGGTTGCTGACCCAGTGTTTGAATCGTCTTCTCCAACCGACCTCGTCCCCACAACTCCCCGCTCGCTGCAGGGAATTCGTACAGTCCGTCGCTGAGCAGGTACAACCGGTCTCCCGGACCAATAGGAAGCGTCGCGGTGACATAGCTTGTTGAAGGATCAAACCCAAGCGGCAAATTTGGTTGGACCATCCAACAGACTTCACCGGACCGGCGGTGAAGCAACGCCCCGCCGTGCCCGGCTGTCGCATAGGAGAGGGTATGGCATCGGAGATCGAGACTCGCGAAGACGATCGTGAAATAGTGTCCAGATTCCGTGAGTGGGAATTGCTTATTGGCTTCCGTCAGAATGGCTCCAGGGTCATTCGAGCCGACATGACGGAGCAAACTGTCTTTTCGAAGAAAAGTGACAAATGAAGCGGATCGCAACGCCGGCGAAACACCATGGCCGGACGCATCGAGCAAATACAAACCCAGCACATCCTCACTCCACTGCACGACATTGAAGAGGTCGCCGCCCAACCCAAGAGACGGTCGGTAGGCATGGACCATCTGCACGCCCGGCAAGATGGTCCCCGAGGGAGGAAGCAGCGACTCCACATAACGCGCAGCAGACTGCAACTCCTGTTCGAGCGCCTCCTGCTTCTGGCGAATCTCCTCGGTGGCATCTTTCAACCTTCTGACCAACGTTGCCGCGCGCATCCCGGCCTGCACGCGAGCAGTAATTTCGTACTTACTGGCAGCTTTGCTCAGAAAGTCATCGGCGCCGCGGGCCAAGCCTTCGGCGATCTGCTCCGGCTGATCATGACTTGTCATCATCAAGATCTGACTCGTCTGGAGTTCAGGATCTTGCCGCACATATTCGCAGAAAGACGGCCCGTCCATTTCCGGCATCATCCAATCCAGGATGGTCAGCTCAGGCCGCTCTCGTCGAAGCGCCTCCAATCCGGCCTTCCCATCACCGGCTTGAATCACCCGATAGCCGAGCCGTTTCAGTCGAGCCACCAAGGCTAGTCGTGCCGTGGGCTCATCATCCACGACAAGAACAGTATGCGGCGGCGGCGAACCGGCGGGACCGGCAGCCGTGGCGGACGACTCAAAGGACATTGGTACTCCGTGAATCAGAGGTTTCTGATGATACGTATTGAGTTTCTAGTTTTCGGAGACTGTTTCCAGGCAACATGAAACTAGAAACCGGAAAATTTGAGTTCGGATAGACAACGCTTCACGCCGACCGGCTAGGCTGCGCGCTGATGTCCGGTCAAGGCATCCTGCTCATTATCATAGACCGGAATCAGTTTCTGAATGTTGGCCAGGCTCATAATTTCCCGAACGTAACTTTGCGGCTTCAACATGCTTACTTTCGCCTGACTCAGCTTGAAGTTCTGAGATACAAGCGCCAGCAAGCCGAGGCCGGAGCTGTCCACAAAACGAACTTCGGCCATATTCAAAATCAGATGACGACAGCCCTTTTGTCGGATCGCTTCAACCGCTGTCTTGAACTGCTCGCGATTGGCATAAGTGAGATCTCCCGTCATCTCAAGAACCACACCGTTCGGCACGGGGCGTTCTTTTGTTTGCATCGCCATGACTCCCCCCTTTATCTATGCAGATAGTCCTGACCGGCTCGTGTCATTCTACTATGCGGCTCGAGCGGCAGCCGCGGCATCTTCCGTCGGAAACACTGCAATCATCTTATCGATATTGGCCATCTCCAAGACCTGCTTCACAGTACCCGGCAGGCCCACCAAGCTGATCCATCGTTCCTCCACGGACAACTGTTGAGACGTCAGGGCCAAGAGGCCCAGTGCGGAACTGTCCATATACGTCGCCTCGTGCAGATCAACGATGAGATGCCTGCCGCCAGACGCTCGAAACGCCGTCACCACAGAAGAGAAGTCTTTGCGGTTGCGATAGGTGAAGACATCGTCGACATGGATCACGGTTGCGTCGCGCCAAGCTCACTGAGTGATCGGCATACATCCTCCAGTTTCGTCAACTCCCCACATGGGACAAGATAGCGCCGGCGATGTCCTGCAGCGGTAGGACTTTGTCGACCGCACCGGCTTTGATCGCTTCTTTGGGCATCCCAAAGACGACGCAAGTTGCTTCATCCTGAGCGATCGTGAAGGCACCAGCCTGTTTCATTGTCAACAGTTCTTTGGCGCCGTCGCCTCCCATACCGGTCAAGATGACACCCACGGCATTGGCCCCGGCGTACCGGGCGACCGAGGCGAACAGGACATCGACCGACGGGCGATGGCGATTGACCGGCGGGTCTTGATTGATCTGCACCGTGTATCGGGCCCCGCTTCGAACCAACGCCATATGATAACCACCGGGAGCGACCAGGGCATGGCCGGGCAGGACACTGTCCCCGTCCTCCGCTTCCTTGACCGAGATTCGACAGAGACTGTTCATACGATCGGCCCAGGTCTTGGTGAATCGCTCCGGCATATGCTGTGTGATCAAGATCGGTGGCGTATTCGGAGGAAGCGCCATCAATACCTCTTTCACCGCTTCGGTTCCACCGGTGGAAGAACCGATGGCGATGATCGTATCGGTCGTCTTGATCATCGCCGAACTGAGCAGTTTCGTCGGGGCCGCCGCCCCCGGTGCGGCAGGCTGTTTTGAACGCACCGTCGCGCGCGCCGCCGCCTTGATTTTGCCGATGAGATCCTGCGCCACCTCCTCCATTCCCTCTCGAAGGTCGATTTTCGGCTTCGTGATAAAATCCACGGCGCCGAGTTCCAGGGCCCGCAAGGTCGTTTGACAGCCGTCCTCGGTCAATGAACTCACCATGATGACCGGCATGGGATGCCCACGCATGAGCTTTTCCAAAAAGGTGAGCCCATCCATTTTGGGCATTTCCACATCAAGCGTCAGCACGTCAGGATTCAATGCTTTGATCTTCTCCCTGGCGATATAGGGATCGGGGGCTGATCCAACCACCTCGATCTCACTATCCTTGGACAGCAGCATGGCCAACACCTGCCGCATCAGCGCCGAATCGTCGACCGTCAGAACTCGAATCTTCTTCATAAGGCTCCCGGGTCAAGCATGCAGCGTTCAGCGTCGGATCTGTTTACTGAAGACTGATAGCTGATAGCTGATAGCTGTCATTAGAACAACGTCACATCCTCCGCCGGCTGCTGTTCCCGCTGCTGTATTTTCTCCGCATATTGATTCTCCCGTTCGAAGATCGTCCGGTTCTTGACCCGCTCGATCCTTTTCATCAGGACCCTGCCCGAATCGGTGTGGTAATAGACCTTCCGCGGGAACACATCACCCAGATCGGTCTTCACGACAATCAGCCCTTCGCTTTTCAAGTATTGCAGCACCCATTTGGCGTTGTTGGCACCCACATCGATATTGCCCTCGTAGATCTTGCCGGCGCCGAACAACTTGATCTCCAGGCGGCTCCGATGACCGCCGCGCTTGAGAATTTCATTGATGAGCGACTCCATGGCGAAGGACCCGTACCGGGTCGATTCCCCCCACGAATCGTGAGCCGTATCCTTTGGCTCCGGCAGCATAAAGTGGTTCATCCCGCCGACCCCGATGAGCGGGTCGCGGATGCAGGCCGAGATACAGGAGCCGAGCACCGTGTACACGACCATCGGTTCCTTACTGACAAAGAACTCTCCCGGCAGGATCGATGCGATTTCGTACGGAAATCGATGGTCGCGCATCCGGCGGATATGGGCGAATTGGTCGGTTTCAGTCTGTGACATGGGCGTCAGCCCTCCTTCTGATAGATCGTCGGGGCCAACGATTTGAAGGGATGCGTCACCCACTGGAGACTTTCCGAATGTCCGATGAACAGGTACCCGCCCGGCTTCAGGTAGCGATAGAACTTGTTCACGAGCGTTTCCTGAGTCGGACGATCGAAATAGATCATCACATTACGGCAAAAGATCAGATCGAGCGGCATCTTGATGGGAAAATGATCGTCCATTAAATTGAGGCGGCGAAATTGAATCACGGAGGCCAGGTGCGGCTTGACCTTAAACAGCCCCGCGCTGTCTCCCTTCCCGCGCAAGAAGTGCCGCTGAAGGATGTCGTCCGGCACATCGCGGAAGCGATCTTCGGCGTAGACGCCGGACGCGGCCTTGGCCAATACGCGCGTCGAGAGATCGGACGCCAGGATCTTGAAATCCCACTGCGCGGGATTCTGAACGCCCTCGAACAGCGTCATGGCAATCGTGTAGGGTTCCTCGCCGGTCGAACAGGCAGACGACCAGATTCGCATGCGTTTGGATTTCTCCAACTCCGGAAGAATCCGATCACGAAGAAACTCAAAATGTTTCGGCTCCCGAAAAAAGTCCGTTTTGTTCGTCGAAATAAGATCCAACATACGCGTGAATTCCTCGCGAGTAGGATCTTCGGTGACCTTGTCGTAATACTCCGAGAATGTCTCACACCCAAGATCTCGCAGGCGTTTCGACAGGCGAGACGCCAGCAAGGTTCGCTTCTGATCCCCGAGGGAGATGCCGCTTTCGTCATAGATAAGCGTGCGAAATCGCTTAAACTCGTCGGCTGAAATTGCGTAGTCCACTCGTGAACCTCAATGAAGTTGTGGGCGCAGGCCAACGGTAGGCTGCACCCACCGGTCCAGCGCGTCCTGTGACTGATACCTTCTCGGTCGATTGAGTGGATTTCTTGATCGTTATTCGTCGTGAGTTGTCGCCTGTCGTCAACGGAGCGACGGGAAACAGGAGAGGAAGGAACCGAACGTTACAGAGTTGACTTCGCTCGGTGTTTCAAGAGGTTACCCTGCCAGAAGCATGTACCCGACAACTTGGCTGGGGTTGAGCATTTCCACGATAGTCGGCGGCACCGACTTCGGGTCCAGGCTCTTCCTGATGGTCAAGGACCGTTCTCGCGTCAGATCGATTACCGTCGCCTCTGCATGCGTGCTAGACGGGTCGTAGAGCATGACGATCGGGCGCATACGCTCCTGTGGATTCGTCTTGACGACCAGACCCACGCTGTTGTCGCTCATCTCGACGAGTGAACCGGGCGGATACACCGTCATCGTGGCGATAAAGGGGTCGATCACGTCGGCGCCGAGTTTGGGCTTCATGTTGACGTAGAGGTGCGACAAGGCCTGCGCCGGACTCATATTTCCCACGGCATGCCGATCGCTGGTCAGCTGATTGTATTCCCTCACGACACCGACGATGCGGCTCAACTGACTGATGTCTCCGTTGATCAGCCCTTTGGGATAACCGGAGCCATCGAGATATTCGCGATGCTGATGCACGATCTCCACAATCTCTCGAACCACCCCCGAGGTCCCCTCCAGGATTTCCTTTCCGAACTGCGGATACAGCCGGAGGAATCTCGCTTCCGAAGGAGAGAGATCGGTTCGCTTGGCGCGGATCGTCAGCGGGACCCGCTGCCAACCAAGGTTGTGAAACAGCGCGCCCAGCGACAAGTGCTGAAGCTGCTGTTCATTCAACATCATGAGTTTACCCGTCAGTATGGCCAACGCGCTCACATTCATCGCATTCGCGGCCGCTTCCTGCCCCGAATCGTCGAGCTTTTTCGTCTGGACAAGCGCCACCCCGACCGATGGTTGCTCCAGCAAACCCATCATGACTGAGGTCATCTGAGTGGCCAACTGTACGCCTTCGGCTTGGCCGACGGTGACCATGGCCATCATTACGGAGCACTGCTTCGTCTTGTCGGCATATTGTAGCTCTGCCTCCGCCAAGGCTTTTTGGTGATCCATCACATATTGAATATGGATGACCTTCTCCTTCCGCATCGCTTTCTCATCTTCCTCGGTGTCCTGAGCCAATTCTTTCTGTAATTCCGCGCTCGGCTCCGGGACAGGAGTCTCCATCGCCGCAAGGGCATCGGCGTGCGAACGGTCAGGATCGTAGAATAGCTTGAACAGTTGATTCTTCTGAATGATGGCGATTTCACTCGGCGAGGAGATGGTAAAGGTATTGCGGACGAACGGATGCTCGAGCCAACTATGATCTACTTTGACATAAAGTCCGATTCGCAGCTGGGCATGATGAATGGGTAACCACGCCATATTCAATTCCTCACAAGGAATGTCCGCATAACTGCAGATTGCTGTTAGTCGGTACTCGACATATAGTGAATCCGTCTGATCGCTGCCCGGCACTTTGAAGTAGACCACCTGCTCCTAGGGGATACAGGGCCGACTGAGCGATGCATGAGCTAATATTGCTTCCTAACTATCGTATATTCCCGATGTAGTCAATGCTTACTTTCGGCACCAGTTTATACAATATACTGGGGCAATATACTCATAACATCGCATACTTTGTTCGCCTATCAGTGCTCTGACAAATACACGCAACCCAGCGCAGAGCCACTTCACAACGAGGACGCGCAACATGAACAGGAGTCCTCACGACACAGCCACTCGTTGAGAGTCTTAAGCAGGAGCGAAGGGAGAGGCTATTGAGCCTATTAGACTTATCGACTTGCGGAGCAGCCGATATTTGTCGCAATACTGGCAGGCAGAGCACAGACTTCAGCACGAACGCTTTGAAACTCACCACCACATCACCTAGCAACGATCTATCCGGATCCGTCTGCTGCTTAGAAGAATCCAACGAGGTCGAGACCGATCATCGTGCGCCGTTCAAGAGTAGCCGTATGAGCCAATACGCACTGCATCAGGCGGCCTCGGCGAACTCCCGTTCGGCCTCGAGCCAATCCTCCAGATCGCGGCCATCTTGGCCGCCTCTGGCTACATGCAGTTCATAGGCCCGCTGAGCGATCCGTTGCTGCCGATCCGCCGACGATTCGCCTGCTTTCGCCGTCAGGACCGGCTTGGCCGATTCACGCTTCTTTCCCATCTACACCCTCCTCCTCCGGATGCCTCACGACGGTTCCTATCCCGCCTCTACCCGGGCTACCCTCTGACCCCCTGCCACACCTTCTCGCGGTGGATGTCTTTATGCGGGTTGATGCGTGTGGCCCGTTCCAGCAGCATCTCGCTGGACTCGGGGCGGTCGGGGTCGGGCACGCAGCAATCGCCGATGGGGCAGACCGCGGCGCACTGCGGCTCCTCGAAATGGCCGACACATTCCGTACAGCGCTCATGGGTGATCACATAAATGCTGTTGTCGATGCCCTGGCCCGCTCCGACGCGGTAGCCCCGCTCCTCGGCCGCACTGCGCTTGTCGAAAATCGCCTGATTGGGACAGGCCGGCAGACATGCGTCACAAGCAATGCAATTATTGTTGATCATCAACGCCATGGCATCTCCATAGGGGACCAAGGAGCAAGGTCCAAGAAACAAGGTTCACGTGGGAATCAGCGCCTTGAACCTTGCCTCTTGAGTCTTGAATCTTGAGTCTTGAATCTTGCCCCTTGAACCTTGCCGCTTGAAACTCGCAACTCCCATCGCACGAGCGTCCCCCGCCGTAGGAGGCGGGGGACTCCCGGTCCGGCTAGAATTCCTCGAACTCTCCATCCGGCTGCCGGCGGTCTTTCCCATTGTTGGCGCCGACGCCGACGGCATCCTTGTCGTCATGTGCGCCCGCCGGCTTGGCGGCCACCGGCTTCTTCCCCGCCAGGGGTTTGTGTCCACTGCCATGCGCCACCGGCTTGACTGGTGGCCTGACGGCGGCACGAGGCGCCTCCCGCTTTACCCCCGCCACCGGCGCGTGCTGCCCTTCGGCCTGGGCGGTCTTGAACACTTCCACCTGCTGCATCAGTCCCCTCGCCTGCTCTTTCATGGACTGCGCGGCCGAGGTGGTTTCTTCCACCAGCGCCGCGTTCTGCTGCGTGGTCTCGTCCATCTGCATGATGGCTTTGTTCACTTGATCGATCCCGCTCGCCTGCTCCTGCGAGGCCGCGGTGATCTCGGCGATGATGTCCGTGACACGTTTGACGGAGCTGACGATCTCCTCCAGCGTCTTGCCGGATTGATTGACCAACTCGCTGCCGTCGTTGACCCGCTGGATTGATTCGTTGATCAAGCCTTTGATTTCTTTGGCAGCCGTCGCCGAGCGCTGCGCTAGGTTCCGCACTTCGGCGGCCACGACCGCAAACCCACGCCCATGCTCGCCGGCCCGCGCCGCTTCGACCGCGGCGTTCAAAGCCAAGAGATTCGTCTGGAAGGCGATCTCGTCGATCACCGTGATGATGTCGGCGATCTTCTTGCTGCTCTTGTTGATCTCGCCCATCGCTTCGACCGCCTTCTTGGTGACGGAGCCGCCCTTGTCCGCCGTGTCGCGAGCCGCGATGGCCAGTTGATTGGCCTGCTTGGCGTTGTCGGCGTTCTGCTTCACCGTGCTGGTCATTTCTTCCATCGACGCGCTGGTTTCTTCCAGCGCCGAGGCCTGCTCGCTGGTCCGCTGCGAGAGGTCCTCGCTGCCCTTGGTGATCTGCTCCGACCCCGCCGTCACCGCCTCCACCGCCTCGCGCACCGTGGCGACGGTCACGGAGAGGTTCTGCAGGGCGTTGTTCAAGCTGGACTTCATCTGATCGAACTCACCTTGATAGGACCCGGTCATGTTCTTGGTGAGGTCGTTGGCCGCCAGCGCGGTGAGAACGCCCTGGGCTTCATGCAACGGCGTGGACACGGCGTCGAGGAGTTGGTTGAAACTCTGGGTGAGATCCTTCGATGCTCCCTCGAACCGCTCGGTCTTGATGCGCTCCGTCAGTTGGCCGGCTGCCGCGGCGGCAATGAGCTTTTCGACTTCGATCTGCGCCTGTTTCTGCCCCGTGATGTCGGTGGCGAATTTCACCACCTTGCAGGGCTTGCCGTTGGCATCCATGATCGGGTTGTAGGAGGCCTGAATCCAGACTTCCTTGCCCCCCTTGCCGAGACGGCGGTAGACCGCCGCGTCGTACTCCCCGCGATTGAGTTTGGCCCAGAAGGCCTGGTATTCAGAGCTGCCCGTGTAGACCGCATCGCAGAACATCCGGTGGTGATGGCCCTTGATTTCGTCCAGGGTGTAGCCGAGGGTGCTCAGGAAGTTTTGGTTGGCGGTGATGACCGTGCCGTCCAGGTTGAACTCGATCACGGCCTGGGCCTTGCCCACCGCCGCCATCTTGCCCTCGAAATCGGCATTACGGATCTTCTCCGCCGTGATGTCGGTGGCGAATTTCACGACCTTATAGGGCTTGCCGTTGGCATCCATGATCGGGTTGTAGGAGGCCTGGATCCAGATCTCCTTGCCCCCTTTGCCAAGACGGCGATAGACGCCTGTATCGAACTCGCCCCGGTTCAGCTTGGCCCAGAAGGCTTGATACTCCCCGCTGGCGGCATAGGCCGGGTCGGCGAACATCCGATGGTGCTTGCCCTTGATCTCATCCAGGCTGTAGCCGAGACAGTTGAGGAAATTGTCGTTGGCGGTGATGATCGTCCCGTCCAAATTGAATTCAATGACGGCTTGCACCCGGTCCATCGCCTCGATGCGCGCCATGAGGTCCTTGACGTTGACTTTCTCGGTGCTTCCCTTCGCTGCCTTCGCGACATTCTTGCCCTTTGCCATGACTATTCCTCCTTCGTGTGAATGGCGCCGGATGCGGAGCCGCCTCGCGGACGCCCTCCAGCTCGATGATATGTGTGATCGCTCATTAGACCCTGCTTGCTTCGATCCGCGGAGCCACTCCGGCCCGCACCGCATTGTTTCTGAAGCTTCAGTTCGCCGCACCGGCGGCAAGGACCCCTTCCGGCACGTCGCCCTCCGACAGGAGTCGATCCATGTCCAGGAGCGCCACCAGCTTGTCGCCGGATTTGCCGATGGCATTGAGGAAGCTCACGTCCACTTTGGCGCCGAATTGCGGCGGCGGCTGGATGTCTTTCTTATCGATATTCAGCACATCGGACACGGAATCCACCACCAAGCCCATCACCTTGTCCCGCACGACGACGACGATGATGACGGTGAAGGCTGTGTACTCGATCGTCGGCATGCCGAACTTGGTCCGCAGTTCGATGATCGGCACGATCGTCCCTCGCAGATTGAGGACGCCTTTGATATGCGAGGGCGTATTGGGAATCTTGGTCACCACCGTGTAGCCCTTGATCTCCTGGACCCGGAGAATGTCCACCCCATACAACTCGTCGCCGAGTTGGAAGGTCAGGAACTGGCTACCGTCCGTCGTCAGCCCGATCTGTTGATTCAGCTCTTTCGTCGCGGTCTCAAGTGTCGCTGCGGCCATGTCATCCTCCTCTTAAGAGTTTCTGGGCTTTGAGTCAGGTGGCTCGCTATCCGAGAACCATCGTGACAAACTTGCAACTCGGAACTTCCGATTTCTGGTCCGATAGGTCCCCTATCGGATACTCCGACGGTAACTTAAGCTCTCTCGGCTCTCCCCTGCCCCCTGTAGAGAGGGCACATCACCGTTTCCTTCGAACGCTCGCCGCACCCGTTCACCGGTCCCTTGTCGAATTGCCGCCTGCACGCGTATGGGCAACTCCCCGGATGCGCCACATGAGCCGGGCCATGGCAAGTGCTGTCTGCGCCGCTGCACCACCTCGATTCAACCGCTTCGGATCGGCCCGCTCCTGCGCCTGGGCTTCTGTCTCCGTCGTGAGCACCCCAAACACGATCGGCACCACGGTCTCTAGCGCCGCCTGGCCGATCCCCCGACTCACTTCCGCGCTGATGTACTCGAAATGCGGTGTATCGCCACGAATCACCGCCCCTAAGCAAATGACTGCTGCGAATCGCTGGGTCCGCGCCAGTGTTCGCGCCGCCAGCGGCAGCTCGAACGCCCCCGGCACCCGCACCACCTCGATCGCCGCCTCCGCGACTCCCTTCAGGGTCAGTTCGGCCCGGCAGGCTGCAAGCAGCCGCCTGGTAATCCCCTGATTGAACGTCGCGACGACGATGGCTATCTGCCATCCCGACGCATTATGAGAGCCCTTTCGCAGTTTCATGTATATGCCGCTACTGTCGTACGGTCTGAAAGTCATCAAGTCCGGGAAGGAGCATGTTGCCGGCTCGACTTTCGACACGAAGACGTTTTGACGTTCAGACCGCTAGGAGCAAGTGCCCCATTTTTTCCTTCTTGGCGCGCAAGTACCTGACATTGGCCGCGCGGGGAGCGATCTCGATCGGCACACGCTCGACGACTTTGAGGCCGTAGCCTTCAACCCCGACGATCTTGCGCGGATTATTAGTCAGCAGTCTGATCCGGTGCAAACCGAGGCTCACGAGAATCTGCGCGCCGACACCGTAGTCACGCAAATCTTCCTTGAATCCCAGCTTCAAGTTCGCCTCAACCGTGTCGCTGCCCTTGTCTTGAAGCCCGTACGCCCTGATCTTGTTAAGGAGGCCGATGCCTCGGCCCTCCTGGTTGAGATAGAGCAGCACGCCCCGCCCTTCTCGCTGAATAATTTCCATGGCCTGATGGAGTTGATCGCGGCAATCGCAGCGCAATGACCCCAGCACATCGGCGGTCAGGCAGCCGGAGTGCACGCGCACCAGCGTGGGATCGCCTCCCTCGACCTGCCCTTTTACCAGCGCGATGTGTGTGGCCCCGTCGATGTCGCTTTCGAATGCGATCGCCTCGAAATCCCCGAACTTTGTCGGCAGCCTCGTGCTGGCCATCCGCCGCACGAACATCTCCCGCTTCATGCGGTATTCGATGAGCGCCTTGATCGTGACCATCGTCAGCTTGTGCGTCCTGGCGAACTTCGCCAGCTCCGGCACTCGCGCCATCGTGCCGTCGTCATTCATGATTTCGCAGATCACTCCGGCCGGATACAGCCCTGCCAACCGCGCCAGATCGACGGACCCCTCCGTTTGTCCGGCTCGCTTCAAAACACCGCCTTGCTGCGCCTTCAGAGGGAAAATATGGCCGGGCCGCGCCAAGTCGCCGGGCTTGGCTTTGGGATCGATTGCCACCTGGATCGTCCGAGCGCGATCGGCCGCCGAGATTCCCGTCGTAATCCCGTGTTTGGCATCGATCGACACGGTGAAGGCCGTGCCGAATGTGGCGGTGTTTTCAACCGCCTGCTGCGGCAGGTGCAGTTCTTCCACCCGCTGGGGTGTCAGAGCCAAACAGATCAACCCGCGGGCATGTTGGGCCATGAAATTGACGGCCTGGGGCGTCACATGTTCGGCAGCGATAACGAGATCGCCTTCATTTTCACGATCCTCGTCATCCACTAAAATGATGAACTTTCCCCGTTTAATATCCCGAATGGCGGCTTCGATGCTGTGAAAAGGAGAATTCATATGCACCCTCAATTGTTCTTCATGGCCTACTGCGAAGGAACTCGCTGCGTTGTTTCCTCTATGCCGCTACCGGCTCCCGTTGCCGGGCGATTTCCAGCAATCCCCGGACATCCAGGATGAACCCAACCGTCCCGTCGCCGAGGATCGTGGCGCCCGCGATACCCTCGACCTTTCTGAAATTCTGCTCCATGCTCTTGATGACGACCTGCTGCTGGCCGAGAATCTCGTCCACCATGACCGCCACCTGTTCCCCTTCCGTCTCAAGGATGAGAAGAATGGCCTGGGTGGGATCGGTGATCTCCGGCTGAAGTGAGAACACCTCATACAGGCGCATCATCGGCAAATAGGTGCCTCGCACGTTGATGAGTTCGCCCTTACCGACGACTGTCTTGATCACATTGGACTTCGGTTGGATCGACTCCAAGATGGACAACAGCGGCACGATATACGTTTCCTTGCCGACCCGGACGGTCATGCCCTCGATGATCGCGAGGGTGAGCGGCAGCTTGAGCGTAAATGTGGTTCCTTTTCCTATTGCCGTCTTGATGCTGACGGTGCCGCCCAGCGCTTCGATATTGCGCTTAACGACGTCCATGCCGACGCCGCGGCCCGAGACGTCGGTCACCTTCTCCGCCGTCGAGAATCCCGGCTTGAAGATCAAGAGCCAGATCTGGTCGTCCGACAACTTGTCGTTCTCGGAAATCAACCCCTGCTTCATCGCCTTGGCAAGAATCTTGTCTCGATTCAAGCCTCGACCGTCGTCCTCGACCGTAATGCAGATGCTCCCGCCTTCATGGAAGGCGTTCAGCCGGATGGTGCCGAGTTCAGGCTTGTTGTTGTCCAGACGTTCTTCCGGCGGTTCGAGGCCATGGTCGGCTGAATTCCTAACCAGGTGCGTGAGCGGATCGTTAATGGACTCGATGACGGTCTTGTCCAATTCGGTTTCTTCGCCGGACAGCACTAACTGAATTTTCTTGCCGGCCTTGGCCGACAGATCACGGACCAGTCGAGGAAATCGAGCGAAGGCCGTGCCGATCGGCAGCATGCGGATGCTCATGACCCGTTCCTGAATCTCGCGCGTGTTGCGCTCCAGTTGGGCCACCCGCTCCAGCAGCACGGGCATCTGGCTCATCTCGAAGCGGGTGCCGAGATCGCTCAGCATCGATTGGGTAATCACCAATTCGCCCACCAGGTTGATCAGTTTGTCGATCTTGTCGGTGTCCACGCGAATCGAAGCCGTATCGGTTTTCTTCGAGTGAGCGGACGCCTCCATTTGTCGCTGTTTTTGAAGTGCCTGCTCGACTTGCTGAGGGCTGGCGGCATGTTGCTCAATTAAGATCTCGCCGACCCGCTTTTGTTGCGCCAAGGCCCCATCCAGCGTTTCACGCGAAACCACGCCGCTCTCAACCAGAATCTCGCCAAGGGGCTTGGGCTCATCCTCACTGCCGTCAGGCGTGAGGGGTGCGGCGTGAGGGAGTGCAGACGGACGGTGCCCCTCACCCTGTGCCCCTGACTCCTTATCTCTTACCTCTTCAATCGTTAGGACGCCGTCCTCACGGACGAATTCGAACACCGCCTCGACCGCCTTCCGATCCTTGCCGGTCTTGAGTTGCATCTTCCAGGACAAGTAGCACTTCTCCGGGTCCATCTCGGCCAGGTCCGGCAACCGTGAAGTATCAATCGTGACCTGTAAGAGGGGTCCAATGTTCCCGAGCTCTTTCAATATCTGCAGGGGGTCGAGGCCTCGCTGGAACAGCCATTCCGGCGGAGTCCAATTGATGGTGTACTCATGCCCATGGTCGGCTTGCTCCACAGACGCCACCTTGACGGATTCGGCCGCTTGGGGCGAAGACGACACCTCCGACGAGCTAGCCGCCGCCAGTTCGGTCGTGAGCCGCTGAACCGTCTCATCGTCTACGGGCGCGCCAGTCTTCGCGGCATCGATCAATGTATTGAGACAGTCGGTGGACTTGAGCAACAGATCGGCGATATACGGCGAGACGGCCTTTTGCCCGTTTCTCAGCAAATCGAGCAGCGTCTCCATCTTGTGCGTAAATTGCGCAACCGCGTTGAAGCCGAACATGCCGCTCGCGCCCTTGATCGAATGGGCCGAACGAAAGATCTTGTTGAGGAGATCCCGATCCTCTGGATGCTGTTCCAGCTGCAACAATCCTTCCTCGACAACGGCCAGATGCTCCGCGGCCTCGTCAAAAAAGGCGTCTTGAAATTGTGCAAATTCGTTACTCATCTTGAACCTCGTCGTCCGCTGGCAGGTTTCACGTTTCGGGTTTCGAGCTTCATGTTATCGGATGGCCGCTTTCCTCAACTTGCACCATAAAACTAGCAACTCAAAACATTCCCCGTGGTTGAAACGCTATGCCGGCAGCACTTTAGCGATAGTTTTCAGCAAGACGTCCGGATTGAACGGCTTGACGATCCATCCCGTTGCGCCGGCTTCTTTGCCTTCTTTCTTTTTTTCCAGCGCCGACTCCGTCGTCAGCATGAGAATCGGCGTGAATTTGTAGGCGGTCAATCGCCGCAGTTCCTTGATCAAGGTGATCCCGTCCATTTCCGGCATATTGAGATCCGTCACGACGATATCCAGCTTGGTTCCAGCCGCGACTTTACTCACCGCGTCTTTCCCATCTTCCGCTTCGATCACGGTAAACCCGGCGTTCGTGAGGGTGAATGCGACCATTTGCCGCATGGTGCGTGAATCATCGACGACCAAGGCTATCTTGCTCATATTGCCCCTCCGGCTTCAGTAGGCCTCGTTCTAGAACAGCGTCACGGAATCCGTCTCGTTCTTGGATGGCTCGATGTCTATGGGTACGGGCTCGAGGTAATCAGACATGCCCCCCGCCTCATGCAGGCGGCGTTCGGCATCCATCGTGTAGCTGCGCTCCATCCGCTGCAGCGCCGCGATCTCTTGTTGTGCCTTCGGATTCTCAGGCCCTTCCAACAACACCTGCACGTGCTGCCGGAGTTGGTCCAGCGCCGACCCGACATGCTCCAACTTCTGCCGCGTAATGTCCTGGAACTGCATCGCCATCACCACCTTCGACAAACTGGCCGCTTTATCTGTGGCAGTGATGGCCGCGCTGGAAGAGGCCAGGACTTGAAGATAGCCCATCAGCTCCATCGCCGCTCGCTCGGTTTCTTGTGTCACGGCCGCCATGTGCGCCTTAAGAATCGGAATGATCTGCACGGCATCGTTCCCGAAACTTTCCCAGGCTCGTCGATGGGCCTCACGCCCCACATCCCCGACGGCCGCCGCCCCTCTTATGCTTCCGCCGGGCACTTTCGATGAATTCATCGTCTTGTTCTCGCTCCACTCGTGGCGGTCTTCCCGACCCCGTAGCGTATCGCCTTCAGGAAGGCTCCTTGCAGATGGCGCCTCTGCCCGCACCGCCGGACACCGGTTCCTCAGCCTCGCTCACAATGGTCATCATTCGCTGAGTGACCCGGTAAATCCGAGCTGATGTAATCTTGCCTGCAAGTCTTTGGAGATCCCTGACACGAACATTCGGTTCTGCTTTTTAGCGGCCAGCAGCAGCTGAATCGCCGCCGTATCGACTCTGGCGACAGCGCTGAGGTCTAATGACACCAGCCCATCATTTGTGAACAACTTCGTCAGTGAGTCTTTGAATTCACCTGCTTCGAAAATAGTGATATCCCCTTTCGGAGCGAGATGCCTGGGGTTCTGATTATCCGCCTGAGATGGTTGCGGGGATGATGATGCCGTGGCCATAGCGCAAGCCCCTTCCTGACTGAAAGTACTGAATCCTATTGTCGGCTGCTGAGGGTCAAGACTTGAGTGCCGACCGCATAACGCGTGTACCCCACCTACGGTGTCGGCGCTCGTCCCTCTCCGGATAGTTCCGGAACAAACTGCGACGCGTTCAACCGCCCATCGTCAGTCGATCGTCCGAACACATCCGTCTCGTTCTCTGTCTGCATAAGAGGGGCGAGCGGAGCCTGTTCAAGAATCACGACCTCGACTCGACGGTTCTTGGCCCTCTGTTCCGCATCCGCATTGGCCGTGATGGGCCTGGTGTCGGCATGCCCAACGGCCGCCAGGTGATCCGCCGGTACTCCGTAGAGCTCCGACAGCACCCGCACCACCATCACCGCCCGTGTCGAGGACAATTCCCAATTGGACGGAAACAGCGCCGTCCTGATCGGGACGTTATCGGTATGGCCTTCGATACGCGTATGCCGGTTCAATTCCAGGATGACGCCGCCCAATCCTTCGAGAAATGGCAGCGCTTCAGCGCGAACCGTCGCTTCGCCGCTATTGAACAACAATCTGTCGGGAATCGTGAGCACGATATCCCCGTTGGTTCTCTGGACGATAGTGACGAACGCCACCAGGTCCTTCACTTGCTTGTCGCTGATAGCCTGGATCTGCTTGTTGAGACGTCGAAGAACCGTCTGCTTGGCATCGGATGAGTTTCGCCCCTGCTGAACCGATTTAGCCTCGCCGATGTTGATGATCCGGTTTTCTCCAGAATGATTAGAGAGTGGATTCAGCGCCGCCTTGATTGATTCGCTGACGGTCCGATACCGCCCTTCATTGACGGACGAGATCGAGTACATCACAACAAAGAACGCAAACAGCAACGTAATAAAGTCCGCATAGGAGACCAGCCACCGCTCGTGATTTTCATGCTCTTCGTGTTTATGCTTCGCCATTGACGACCGTGAAAGGTGAAGGGTGTGAGTCAGCCCTCTTCATGGCGTCCACGAGACACGAGAGTCGCTCGCCTCGCTGAGTCGAAGCCGGCTTCACGAACGACATCATTTTTTCGCTTCCTTCGTGCGTTCGCTGTGGGGAAGAAAGCTTTCCAGCTTCTCCTGGAGCAATCGGGGGTTTTCACCCTGGGCCAGTCCTACCAGTCCCATGATGATGACGTTGCGTGACCCGGCTTCCTCCTTCAACTTGAACTTGATCTTATTGGCCAGCGGCAAAAAAAAGAGGTTGGCTGCTCCCACGCCGTAGACCGTAGCGACGAACGCCACCGCAATACCGCCACCCAGTTTTGAGGGATCGGCCAGATTCTCCATCACGTGAATCAGCCCGAGCACCGCGCCGATAATGCCGACGGTCGGTGCGTACCCACCCGCGGCTTCCCAGACCTTGGCCGCATGGACGCCTTGCTCCTCATGGTGTTCCACCTCAATCTCAAGGATCTCGTGCACGGCTTTCGGATCGGTTCCATCGACGATGAGCTGGATTCCCTTCTTCATGAAGGGATCTTTGATGTCTTTAAGTTTGCCCTCAAGTGCCAGCAACCCTTGTTTCCGTGAGACGTTTGCAAGATCCAGGATCAGCTTGATGGTTCCCTTATTGTCGATATGGGGGCCTGCGATCGCCAGAGACAGCGAACTGAACGCCTTCATGACCACCGACAGCGGATTCTGCACACAAATCGCTCCGAACGTCCCGCCCATCACGATGATGAAGGCCGTGAGCTGCATAATCGAGCCGATGTGCCCACCCTCCAGTATTTGGCCTCCGATAATGGAGCCCAACGCCAGCACCAGCCCGAGTATGGTTGCAATATCCATGATGCAAGCGCCTCATTTGAATCCGAACTGAGCCAGGATATCGTCGGCAACCTGTTGTTTCATGGCGGTCGTGTTCGATGCCTCGAGTTGTTTGAGCAGGTCGCTTGCGGTTCCGGAGTCGGTCGACCCATTGCCACTCTGCTGGAGTCCAAAGATGACGACGAGTTCCACCAGCTTGCCTTGGACTTCATCGAGAATCGTCACAAGTTTCTTCACTCGCTGCGCGACTAAGTCTTGAAAGGACAGGGCGGTCATGATCTCCATCAGATGCTTGTCGTCCTGCATCAGAGCGGAAGTCACCTTCTCAAGTCGTTCCACAAGTGTCTTGCAATCCATCGCCCGCAGGATCTCGACAACTGCGGAGAGATCTTTGGCGATCTGTCCGTGACCATCCTGAATCATCTCCGTCAGGCGCATCACTTCCAGCGTCCCGTCTTCCGTCATTTGTTTGAGATCGCTCAAGTGAGTCGACGCTGCCGGAAGCTGCACACTGCTGGACGTGAGCTGAGGACTGGCCTCCGAGAGGGTCTTCATCGTGTCTTTGACGAAACGAGCTAATTCACCGAGTTCTTCGTACAACTTATGCCCGCCGTTTTCCACGCTGCCTCCATCATTACAGGTTCTGACGGTCACCCTCATGCCCCAGACTATTTGAATATCTTGCCGAGTTTTTCTTGCATTGTCTCAGCCGTAAAGGGTTTCACGATGTAATTGCTGACGCCGGCCTGCACCGCTTCAATGAGGTTGCTTTGTTGAGCCTCGGCCGTCACCATCAACACAGGAATGGCTTTGAGCTTTTCATCCGCCCGAATGGCTCGCAGCATGTCGATACCCGTCATGATTGGCATGTTCCAGTCGGATACCACAAATCCGAACGTATCGGCTCGCAGTTTTTGCAGCCCTTCCTGTCCGTTTTCGGCTTCTTCAATATTGGCGAATCCTAACTGCTTCAGGATATTTTTGACGATTCTCCTCATTGTCACCATGTCATCAACCACCAGGATCTTCATACTTGGATCGGCTGGCATAACGTCTCCTTTCTCTTACTCTACAGTCACAGCGACGAGGTCCGACGGTCTATCCAGAATGGGATGGTCGGATCTTTCTACGACCGCTCGGCGCTTCATCCAATATCGGCACATTGGCCCAGCGACCTGAGCCTGAATGGCTTGCATCAGCGCAAACTTTCTCCTATGGGTGGGACAGGGTCGCCGTGCGTGGAGGAAGATGTGTTCCCAAGCGGCAGGCTCCGGTCGGATCATGCCCACCACTCATGACCATGGCGCCTTGCCGTCTAGGAGTGGGAACGTCGAGTTCCTTCTGCCAATCAATAAGGCAGCCACTCGTCGGTCACGAGGCTTGTCGAGACCGACCATGCATCCACTCATGGATGTCACGGCGAAGGAACCGCCAGTGCTTTCCGATTTTTGATGCCGGCAAGTCACCGACTCGGGCAAGCTTATAGACGGTGGACTTCGGTACCCGAAGGAACCGAGCCACCTCCATCACCGTGAGAATTTCTCCCTCTCGTACGGTGACTTCCTCGGTCTGAATCGCCGTTGCTGTAGATACTTCATTATTCATGACAACTGAGGTATCGGCGTGGCGGTTTGAAAACTTGAGCACCCAATGGGAGCGAATCTCGGGCTCCACCCTTCGCTTCACACCCTTTCCACTCGGATGCCTGATGCCCATTCATGTTTCTCCACGACCGACCGACAAAGGATCTGCGACTGGGCCTAAACCAATAGGAACTGAACACAATGGCGCGTGTGATTTCGGTCGCGTCGGGAAAAGGCGGGGTCGGCAAAAGTGTGGTGGCGGCTAACCTGGCTCTCCTCTTGGCACAGAAGGGGCAGCAGGTGGTGCTTGTGGATCTTGACGTCGGCGGCGCCGACGCACATGTGCTGGTCGGCCTCCTCAATCCGCCATTTACCCTGACCGACTTCCTCAACCATCGCATTGAGCAGTTGGATGATCTGGCTCACCCGCTCCCCATTCACCCGAACTTGCGGATTATTCCCGGCACCGGCGATACCTTAGCGACAGCGAACATGTCCTATTCACAGAAGAAACGCCTGATCCGGAATTTTCAAGATATCCGCGCGGACGTGATCGTCGTCGATATCGGAGCAGGAGCGAGTTATCATACTCTCGATTTTTTTCTTATGGCCGACCATCACGTCGCCGTCGCAACGCCAGACCCCACCTCCGTCTTGGATCTCTACCGGTTTCTTAAGCTCGCGGCGATTCGTCGTGTTTTATCGATGTTCGTAATGCGGGATGTGATGGCGGAAGGCCTAGCGAACCGGGATTACAGCAGTGTGGAAGAGGTGTTGGACGTCGCGGGCAAGACGGATGAGTCCGGTCGTGCGATCGCAGAAACTACCCTGCGAGCGTTTCAGCCGACCCTCATCCTCAATCGCGTATCGGGACGCGCTCGCGTTAACGTACTCCAGCTGAGGAAACTGCTCAAAGAGTATGTTGGTGGCGATTTGACCCTGCTGGGTGAGATTCCGGACGACCCTGCGATGGAACAAGCGGTACGTGCGTACGTCCCGGTGGTTCAGCACGCTCCTTCCTCACCCGCTTCGATTGCAATCAACAAGTCAGCAGATGCGCTATTGCAACTATTCTCAAACCCATTATCGCGTGCGGCATGACTGAGTGTGCAAGATGCGGACAGCCTGTGGTGTTTATCGTTACAGCTATCTTTCAAGAGATCAACAAGATCACTCTCTCCTCACCTCAGATCTGATCGGTTACCGATTTCCTCGCACAATGACTCCGTACCATCCGAGGCCATCATACTCCTGGTACCCAATGGTCTTGGCATAGGCAACCACTTCGTGCCCGCTGTTAACATAAAAGCCTCGTTGACGTCCTTGATGATTCAGCATGAACGGCTGCAAGATCTCTTGATTGTCTGACGCAGCGATAATGCGAAGACCTTTGTCAAGTAGCATCACGCGCGTGCGCTTCCAGGCTTCCTCTGAAATCGATGCCTCTTTCTGAACAATGGTTTGTGATTGCTGTTCCCAATCGAAGACGACCCCCAACACACCGATCACTTCTCCGTCTATCCGCCCTTCCTTCCGGACAGCGGCTGCATACACGGCGACTAGTTTACCCTCATGAAGCGGGTCGGAATAAATATCGTCGACGACGTACTCATCTCCTCGCATTGTTGCCATGGCCTTCTGAAACCATGGCAACTTCGACCCATCGGCGCCGACTATCCTGGGAAATTTACTCGGCTGTGAGCAGGCCAGGATCGTTCCGTCGACACCGACTAAGACGAGATTGAGGTAGACTGAATAAAATCGATTGATCAGCCCAAGTCGTTCAGAGGCATGATGAAGGGCGGGCCGGGCCAGTGATTTCAGTCCATGCACCAACGCTTCATCCGTCGCCCACCAACGAACATCCGCGGTACGCTCAAACAAATTTCGCACGATCAGCTGCACGAGAGTCTGCGCCATCTCTGAAAGACGATCGCACTCTTTTTCAGTAAACTGCCGTTCCAGCTCGCTTGTCTCTTCACCGATTGCCCCCAGCTCTCTGGAGGCCTCGGTGGCTTGCCCAGCCAAGTGTTTGACTTCCATAGCGACCACGGCAAATCCTCGACCGGCTTCACCGGCTCGCGCAGCTTCAATCGTGGCGTTCAGCGACAGCATGGTGATCTCATTGGTGATCCTCGCATTCCTATCTGATAGTCATCAATCCGTTGTTGGACGTTCTTGATAACTTCTTTAATGCTGGACCGACTCATAGTATTCCCCCTCGACCTGGGTGATGTGGTAAATGAACGTTAGCGGGCTAACCCGACTGACTACGGCGCGCCCGCAGCCGTTCTGCTTGTGTATGGAGAATGTGGCGGATCAGATATTCCTGGTCGTCGGGCTTCAGATCTACGAATTCGGTGGCAACAGCAAACTCCAGTCCATCGGCCTGAGGGACGGAACGAATGACTTTGACCAACGCCTGGATGAGCCTGAACGGCGGAAGAATCATCTTGATCGCGAGCTGGTCACCGGCGGTGAACTCCCGAAGGGAGACGAACCCCATGCCTCCCCCGCTCAGATTGACATCCGTCGGTCGCGCCATCGTGACACTTGCCGGATGAGTCATTGCCAAAGAATTGAGGATGACTTCAAGTACGTAGTCGACTTTCATGATCCAGGGGAGCACCGGTGAGCCGATCAATGACTCTCCCGTACGCGCGAGCAGATCCGCAGTCGGTTGCGTGACGACGGCAGAGATCATCTCCGGGGTGGCGCTGATCGCTTCGACAGGAACAGCGGTTCCTGTCTCGGTCAGCACACGATATTCCATCAGCACTCGATCATCGATTCTGATCCATTCTCGCCGTTCATCGGCGGCGCTCAAGGATGGGGCGGACGGTGTCGTGACAGGAGACGCCATAGTCAGGTCACTTTCAAGGCTATGCGGCACAACTCAGCGCCATAGCGCACGCAACTCCCGGCGGTTTCGGAGCATGAAGGACCACGCGATTCCGGCCGTGGGCCTTTGCATCTTTCAGCGCGGCATCGCCGACCATCATCCACTCAGCAATGGATGCTACGGCATTATTTTGAACCGCGGCCAAGCCGATACTTGCCGTGGTACGAACCTGTCCGGCCTCGATCGTAAAGGGGTATCGCTCAACACGCTCGCGCAACCTCTCCGCAAGAGAATGAGCCTGTTGCCTATTGGTATGCGGCAATACGACCGCAAAGGTGTTACCTCTATATCGACCCACAATATCGCTGTCGCGCACCGTCTCCCGCATAAGATCAGCTACCATCTTGAGCACCTGATCCCCAACGGTATGACCGAGGCGATCATTGACGATCCTGAAGAAATCCAAGTCCAGCAGCAAAAGACAAGCCGGCACACCGTAACGAAGTCCAACACTCAACTCCCGCATCAGCGCACTCTCAAATGCTTGAGGGTTAAGCAAGTCCGTGAGTGGGTCATGAAGAGCGTTCGTCCTTGCTTGCTGATGTGTCTTGGCATGACGAAGGGCAAGCGACAGAGCGGCACCGACTGTCTCAAGCACTTCTCGTTCGCGTGGAGTAAAATGATCTGGATCTTTCAGTTGAACAAGGAGAAGGCCACTCTCCTCCGATCCGAGAGTAAGAGGCACCTCTTGTCCCAGTGTCGAATCCTGTTCTTGCATGGACGCGTGCGACGCCGACGGTGGAACGAGTCGAAGATGCCGCGAACGGCCGCCCCTCGGAGGAGCCTCCGAGTCAGCATCGTGAGCAGGAGATTGGCCGAGTCTGCGCATCAAATACCGGCGCACCTGCGCCTCCCGTTCCCGATTCTGGGAGTCCGACCAGATCCAGGCTCGGTTGCGGTGTGATCTCACAACCCCGACCATAACAGGATCGAGCAGGGGCGCCAATCCTTTCGTCAAAACCTTGATGATTTCTTCTTCGTCGGGCGAGGACGCAAGGGCATCGGTAAGACGATGCAACGCGGTCAACCTTTGGTGGTACTGTTGCAGTTCGTCCTGAGCCTGCGCCAACTCCTGCGTGACCCTAGCCAATGCATCGGATAACATGCTCGTATCGGAAGGTGTCTGCTTGGCCATCGCCCGTTCCTGCTCCCCTCTGCTACGCCTTCATGGATACGGTCACCGATGTCGAAGGCTGCCCTCCGAGTCGTTGCTGAAGACCGTAAAGACGCTGTTTAGTCGCCGCGCCTCTCCCAATAACGATACCAACACAGCTTGCACGGTACGCACACGATCGCGGATCTGTTCATCAAGCTTCAGCAAATCGCTCGCCTCTCGAAGCGGCGTCTGCATAGCTGCTAAGAGTGCACCACGCTCACCATAATATTGAGCAATAACATCCCATTGTCCAAGTACATTCGCTTTCGCCGCAGTCTTCGTGAGCCGCACGATATCCTCCTGACCGTTCATCTCTGTGCGGCTCATCGTACACCGGCCAGATGAGTCTGCTGCGCCGCGATCTCCCGCCACCCCTCGCGAAGCGTGGTCAGGCAACGATGCGGACCATCGAGCCGGCGCGCATCGTTACAGGCATTGGCCATGACCAGTTCGCTGAACATGTACTCATAGAGACGATGCAAGGACCGTGCGATCTCACCGCCCTGTTCGAAATCAAGGACGCTGTTGAGCTCTCCGATGATGGAAATGGCTCGTCCGAGGAATCGGCCTTTGTCCTTTGGACTGTTCGACTCGATCCCGGCCCGGGCGAGTTTGTAGACCGTGGATTTCGGAACGCGCAGGAATCTGCGCCACGTCCGCAATGGTCAACATCTCGCTGTCCGCCGTGAACACATCGTCAGGATTGAGGACTGTGGTTGCGGACGCGGCATTATTCATGACAACTACGTTATCGGCTTCGCCGCAAGAACACTTAAGCGCCGTGGAGCGCCTCTCGTCCTTCGTCTATGCGCAGGACGATAAGCCACTCGAACCGTGCTCATGAGAGAGGAGGCATCAGAAAACTCGTCCAACAACCGATATTCGAGCAGCAGATTGTCGTCGATGCGGAGCCACTCCCGGCGTTCGTCCGAAGCGACGCTTACGGGCACGGGCTGATGGGGCATGGCCTCTCGATGCATGGCAGATTCTTCCGGTCAACTACGCGACGGCAAGGACGGCTGCGCCCTGCTGGGGCGCAAGATGGCACCCGGCATGAATGGTTACACGATTGCGCCCTTGGGATTTGGCCGCATACAGCGCCGAATCGGCCGCAGCAATCCAGTGGCCGACGGTGGCCAGAAGCTGCAGTTTCTGCTCGGTGAACATTTGCGGTTCCTGTCGGGCGACAAGAATGGCTCCGAATGCCTGCGACCCGATCGAGAGCGGGATATCGATGCCAATGCTGCCTTCCAGGAGAGTGGGTCGAAAAGGGGGCGATTGCAGCGGCGTCGAGTTGGAGCCGGATCAGGGGACAAGCCGCAACCGGCTGGGGATACGATACCTGGCGGCGTCTTATCACGATCGTCGAGTTTTCTAGAAAGCGCTGCCCGCAGACGCTTCGCCAGGCCATAATGGTCTGGCGTTTTCGACCACGTCCAGACATGGTCGGGGCGCGTTCGCATCACTCCCGCAAATTCCGCTGGAATCACGGAGGGCAGCTTGTTGAACAAGGTGCGAATGACCGCTTCAGACTCCAAGGACCCGGAGAGGGCCTGGGTGAGTCGATTCAGCGCCGCAAGGCTTCGATTCCACTGTTTCGGGAGATGCCGCTCCCCGGCAAGAATCTCGTTGGCTTTGGCCAAGCTGGACGAGAAGTTTCGGACATCAATAAACGCGTCTCGATTGCGGAGCCCTTGCCCAACCGCTTCCACTGCACGGTCAATGTCCAGCGGAAGCGTGAGATAATCGAATGCTCCTCGCTGTAGAAGATACGCCACTTCACTGGCTCCCAGATCGCGCCCTAGAAAAATCACGCAGACATCGCTCTGCAGCTCTGCCAGCTGCTCCAATAGCGCACGCGCCTGCATGCGGCTTACAAACCGGCAGATCAGTGCATCGACGACACCCTCTTTGACTTTGTCGATCGCATTCGAGGGCGTTTGACACTGGGCAATGAGGCAGTCGGATGTAGCGGGATGCTGATGGAGCAGCTCTGCAAAACCACGCGGGGGGAGCGAAACCAGAAGCACACGCGCCCCTGCGCGATTGCTCGCCGGCGCTTCATGCGCCTTCACTGGCTACCGTGCCGATGGATCCGTGAACGTTTTCATTGTGCTGAATCCTCTTTTACGACGTTGCGGCTAAGAGGCTCCTCATGAATTCCTGCTATTCTGGTGGCTTCTCTTTATACGCGGGTTTCTGAAGAAATCTACAGACGATCGGGTGCCGCGTCGGTTCCCGCTGTAGAACCAGCGTCGGCATATGCCAGTTTGAGCACTTATTGATAGGTTCGGACAAGATTATGGATTGTGCCGAATTCGATGCCCATTGTTATTATCCTTCCAGAAACGAAGGATCACAATACTCTACGCGCTCACGCGAATCAGCTGGCCGGACGATCGACCAGCCGCAGCCGCGTAGCCATCCATTGCCTGCCCGCCCACCTTCAGTTGTCTGAGCAAGACCTGGATCAAGTTTTTCCATTCTTCGAGACGAGACCGATTGGCGTCTATCTCATTGAGTACGGTTTGAATCACCGTTGCCACTCCTTCTGCCGCAGCCGAATGATTCGGCGAGACTGGCGGGTCG
>Ga0209824_10000387_pt1 | contig 28289 bp, 22 predicted proteins | sample VDWuncwatermetaG_FD_184124 | JGI IMG/M metagenome (GOLD analysis project Ga0209824, IMG submission 184124) | Wastewater microbial communities from Netherlands to study Microbial Dark Matter (Phase II) - VDW unchlorinated drinking water (SPAdes)... ...
TATGATTTTCGCGTTTTCTTAATCCGTCCATTTCGGTGAGGAATTGATTGATGGTGGCATTATGTGAAATACCTCCGCCAAACCCTTGATCTTCGACGCGCGGAGTGGCAAAAGCATCGATTTCATCGATAAAAATAATGCAGCCGCCTTCCACCGCCGCTAATTGGCGGGCTTTTTTAAACAGGGATTTGATGCGCGCCGCGCCCATCCCCATAAAGATCGCCACAAATTCACTGCCCACCGCCGACAGAAAGGGCAGTTTGCATTCAGAGGCCATGGCCTTGGCCAAATAGGTTTTACCGCAGCCCGGAGGGCCCACCATCAAAACACCTTTGATCATGGTGCCGCCCATGGCTTTGACCTTGCTCGCGTCTTTAATGAATTGGACGATTTCCCAGGCATCGCGTTTGGCATTTTCCATGCCGATGACATCGTCCCACTTAACATCTGCTTTAGCTGTCTCAGCGCTGTCTCTGCTGAGCATTTTGGACATACCGCCGCCCATCATAAAATACATTTGGAACCAGGAAAAAAGTATGGCCTGGATAACGCTGATGACCAGAAAGACCACCAAATAAATGCCCATTTGGGCCATCATGTTTTTGCGATAAAATCCTTCCATGCCAAAGAAACTTGTCCCACCGAAATACATAAAAATGATCAGGAAGGTCAGCAGCCCCGCCCCTATGGCATAAAGTAAAATACCTTTCCAGTACACACGGATAAATTTAAAAAAACGATTTTTCATCATAAGTCTGTCCTTAATAATATTTTACGAAAATTCCAAAAATTTAAACAGCCCTTAGTATAGCATAGAAAGCTTCGCAACTTTAAGATTTTATTTAATGATGCATTACTTGGTTTGATTTCATTTTTTGCACTGCATCAGTAGGGGCTTGGTCTGTGCTGGGAGCCGGGATATTTTCAGAATTAACTGTTTGATATTTTGAAGCCTGGGCCTGTTGTTGGACTGGGACGACAAGTGCTTGGTGGTTTGCCACCAGCGCGGCTAGCGAATCATTTTTTTGATTCTGCTGAGCAATGCTTTGTGAAACTGTATTGTCTGTTGGTATGGGATTTATGGTGGGAAGATTGGATTGATTCATACTTCCTGAAGTATTTCCTGAATTGCTTCCTGAAATATTCCCAAAATTACATACTGATGGCTTACATGCTGGATCACATCCTGGAATACATCCCGGGTAACATCCTAGAACACATCCTCCTGAATAAGCTCCTGAAGTATTCCCCGAATTGCTCCCTGAGTTACTTCCTGAAATATTCCCTGGTTCTTGCTCTGCGTTTGCTCCTGGATGATCGCCTGAAATATTCCCTGGGTTGTTCTCTGCGTTTGCTCCCGAAAGATTCCCTGGTTTTTGATCTGCGTTTGGTTCTGAGTTGTTTTTTGAGTTGATTTCTGAGTTGTTCCCTGGGTTGTTCTCTGCGTTTGTTTCTGAAAGATTCCCTAGTTTTTGGTCTGCGTTTGCTCCTGAAAGGTCGCCCGGGTTGCTTTCTGCATTTATTCCTTTTTGAGCAGTATTAGATCCTTGCTCTGCGATCGGTTCTGTTCCCTGGGGTGCTTCTACATTCAAAGGGTTCTTGCTTGGCAGCGTGCTTCCCCGCCATGGCGGGGTGGTCGGCAGCACTGGTTCGTTTTGGTTTCGTATTCCTATCATATTTGCCAAGAATTGGATAATAGGGGACAGCACCCTGATAATAGGGGAGATAATAGGGGACAGCACCCTATTTTTATTAAAAAAATAGGGCGCTGTCCCCTTTGATACCTGTTGCGTACCATAGACTATAGCCACCAGGATGATTAAAATCCCCAGCATCCATTTTATCGGCAGTGTATTCTTTTTTTTCATCCACACACTCCAGAGTTGCATTCCGTAATACTTAGTTTGGTATAGACTCCATTTCCAGCATTGTTGACATAAGGAGGGAATCCCGGGGGAGCCATCGTCCCAAGCCTGGTATCATAAGCTTGTATTTGATTCCACCCGCCTAATAAGTTTCCTGACATATCTATCTCACCTGTTACCCCGCTAACATAATTAATCAAACTGCCGAATTGATCCATGACCGCGGTTGTAGCGTTTCCCCTGTAAACCCACCACTGATCTACTTGAAATGAGCCTTGAAGCGCCACCAGGACAGCAGACATTTCCAGCTGGGTGGGGGCACTGGCCTCAATGATGGTGATATTTTGATTGGCCACTAAACCCACCATATCCGTGCTGGAAGGATTTGTTCTGGGATCGCTATTGTAGGCAACACTGCCGGAAACATTGATATTCTGGTCGGCGGCAACCGTTAGCTGGCCCTTGGCAGTTCCCTGCACGGTGACATTGCCATCTTGCTGACCTTGGTTGCTTTTTACATAAATGACTCCATTAGCAGGAGGATTCATGGTTGTATTGTTATATGTCGCTGTGACAGCACCTTGGGCATTTTTAACTGTTCCGGTGACAGTAACTGTTCCAGTAGGATTAAAGATAACTGTACTGGCGCCGGTTAAAACTAATCCATGGCCGTTAGACGCCACCGTTTGAATGGTATTTAATGTTTGTTGCGCGGGTAAATTGACTTGAGGGGCGTTATTTGTCAGACCACTAGGGAAAATTACACTTGGGTTACTTTGGAGGCCACTGGTTCCTTGACCGTAATAATAGTTAGGGGTAGGCCCGCCGGCCTCTGTAACCGGGCCGTTGAAGATAGGATTGCCAAAGATATTCAGTGTCCCATTGGTCTGTACAGGCCCGTTGGTTAACATTACCATTCCCGGCACTCCTACCCACCACAATTGTCCCCATTGGGGGTTAATTTCCGTTTGACTCCAATAAGCATATTTAGAAACCGCCGCCCCCATCATTTTTAACTGTAAGGTTTTTGAAATGTTACCGTAAGTGCCTGTAGAGGTAATCGTATAATTAGTCCGGGGCGCATTTGAATATACGACGGATACCGTGTAATTACCAGTACCTGTGCCTGTTGAGTATACTCCATTGTCGGTGCTTGCTGATGGAATATAGTTTGCGTTGGTTGCAATAGTGTTGATGCCGGCTTGGGTTATGCGTTCGTAAGCATCTGCCAGGCCCGCGTCAGCGATATAATAGGCTCTTTTTTCATTCGCGACGCGGTTGGCTTCAGAAATACCATTGGCAACAACCAGAATATATACAGCCATGAACGAAATAATCAAAAACAGGAATATCAGGGTAAAAGTTAATGCGAAGCCTTTATTTTGTCGTAGGTTGATCATGGGTGGTCCCTCAAAAGGACAAAGGTTGACGCGGCCCCGGTGGTTCTCCGGCCACTCAAGGCTACATCAATCTCAACGACATTCAATGGAGTGTTCACCGCGGCAGGCGAAAAACGCAGTGTCAAAGTCGATCCCGCGGGGGCTGTGTAAATATTTTCCTCTGTAGTCCCACCGGTGGCGGCAGGATGATGATAGATAACGGATGTGCCCGCGCTATTTAAATAATACCATCGGGCGGTAGCGTCATTGGCACCACCACAAGGGCTGTCCTGACAATAATAGAGTTCGCCGGAAGTATTATTGGCATTACAAGGGGCAACTTGAGGACTGCCTCCACAACTATATAAATAATTCGCACTGCCATTGGGTATCCTATAAGAAACGCTCGTCGCCAAACGATAGACTACGCTTGATTCTGTTTCCCCTTTAATAATTTTGCTAAGCACAATATTAGTCCCGTCTTGAAGGGTTTGTCCGGATATTCCGGAAGAATAAGATTGGCTGGCGGCGTTATAAAAACCATAAACACCGGTCATTAAAAGCACTGAAAAGGCGACCGCCATCATCAATTCGACTAAGCTGAAAGCTTGGTTGTTGGCATCTCCCCTCTTCGTGTGGTTTTTAGTTAAGTATTGGGTCATTGGCTATGTCCTCGGCATAAGTTTCAGTCATAGGGATTTGTAAATTAATAATTTGTTCATACCAGTTGATTGCAACCGAGAAATGATCCACGGTTGTATTGGTAACTTTGACCCCGGAGCTGTTGGTATAAACTGCAGGTGTTATCGTAATGACCGCAGTACCACAAAAAATATTGGGATTATTGCAAGTGGGATTGATATAATTACCTTTAGTGTCTAAGATCGCTGATGAAGGGCCTATAATTTTAGATTGTCCTGCTGACAAAGTTGTAAATGTGTTTTGGCGCTGTGTTTCGATGATTTGCTGGGCTGCGTACGCCGCCTGGATTTTATGTTTTGAATAGGAGGCTAATAACTGGCTATTGGTGAGCATGCTCGCCGCAAAGGGGAGAAAAATAAGCATGATCCCCATACTCACGAGTATCTCAACGATGGTAAAGCCGCTTTCTGTATTAGAAAACTTAGCCATTTTCAACCTCCTATATATAAGGATAGCACATTTTTAGCCTTCCGCTAAGAGTGCTTCAACGAAATATTTTTCTCTATAATTTTTAAGCAAGCGCTTGCCCGAGGACATTTCTATTTTGGCGGGAGGTTTACCATGGGTCTTGACTGCCAATTCAATCTATGTTAGATTACAAAACTGTGTCTAAAATCAAATCTGTTAAAGCGCGCGAAATCATTGATTCCAGAGGGAATCCGACTATAGAAGTAGATGTTCTTTTAAGTTCAAAAGCTTTTGGCCGCGCTGCTGTTCCTTCAGGGGCGTCGACCGGCGAGCATGAAGCTATTGAAATGAGGGATGGCGATAAGCGGAGGTTTGGCGGGAAGGGTGTCCTGAAAGCCGTTCATAATGTCAATACCACCATTGCCCAAGCCATTAAGGCCAAGGAAGCGGATTTTAAGGCCATTGATAAGTTAGTCATTGCCTTAGACGGTACTGAGAATAAGGGTAGGCTCGGAGCTAATGCGATTTTGGGTGTGTCTTTGGCAGTGGCCAAGGCTGCGGCCAATGAAAAGGGCGTGTCTCTTTATAAATATATTGGCGGTTCCAAGGCTCATATTTTACCCGTGCCTATGATGAATGTTATCAATGGCGGGATGCATGCAGATAATAATCTGGACATTCAGGAATTTATGATCATGCCGTCCGGTGCCCCGACATTTTCCAAGGGCCTACAGATGGCGTGTGAAGTTTTTCATACGTTAAAAGGCATTTTGCACGATAAGAATTTGTCTACGTCCGTTGGTGATGAAGGCGGTTTTGCCCCCCATTTAGGCAGCAATGAAGAGGGTTTGGATATGATCATTCAGGCCATTGAAAAAGCCGGCTATAAGCCCGGCAAAGATATTTTTATCGCTTTGGATCCGGCATCGTCATCTTTTTATAAAGACGGACAATATGATTACAATGGCAAGAAAGTTTCTTCCACGGATATGATTGAGGCCTATGCCGGAATGGCCGCCCGTTATCCGGTGATTTCTATTGAAGATGGTTTGGCTGAAGATGACTGGTCAGGCTGGAAGGCCATGACCGGCCGTTTGGGCAAGAAAATCCAGATAGTCGGCGATGATTTATTCGTCACCAATGTCAAGCGGCTCAAACGGGGCATTTTAGCCAAGACCGCTAACGCGATTTTGATCAAGGTCAATCAGATTGGTTCCTTGTCCGAAACCTTGGATACCATTAATTTAGCCAAGAAAAATAAATATCATTCGATCATGTCGCATCGTTCCGGTGAGACCGAGGACGTGACGATCGCGCATCTTGCCGTTGCGACCGGTATAGGCCAGATCAAAACGGGTTCGCTTTCCCGTACGGACCGTTTGGCCAAATACAATGAATTGCTGCGTATCGAGGAAGAATTAGGTAAAAAAGCCGTCTACGCCGGTCAAAATTGGCCTAAGATTTATTAGGTTGGAATTATTCGTCATTCTGAGCGAAGCGAAGAATCTTAATAAATGTTAAAGAACGCTCTTTCACTATTTATTCTGACGGTCATTATCCTGGCGCTTTTTCTGCCGTCATACTCGACGATGCAGGATTTAAAGCAGAAAAATTTTGAGTATGCCCACAGGATCACGGCATTGGAAGAGAAGAACAAAAAGTTTGAAGAAGAGCGGCGCCTGTTGCAAACCGACCCGGATTATGTGGAAAAAGTAGGGCGCGAAACAATGGGTTTGATTCGCCCGGGAGAAACAGTTTACAAAATCGTCCCGGTGCAGCAGAAGTAGCATACCCTTCGTAATTCCCTCCCACTTGTGGGGAGGGTTAGGGAGGGGGAATAGATATCGCGGGGTGGAGCAGCCCGGTAGCTCGCCAGGCTCATAACCTGGAGGTCATAGGTTCAAATCCTGTCCCCGCAACCATAAGAAAGCCCAGTTTCTAACGAGGAATCTGGGTTTTTCTTTGCCTTTTGTAATAATAAATTTGACAAATAATCAATATTGTGTTATGATTCGCCAAGATTTAAACGTTAAATAAAAAAGGAGATAAGGCCATGAAATACATAAAAATTCTTTCAGTTCTATCAGGATTGATGATTTTGTATGTTGGTAACGCATCCGCGACGACAAATTCACAAATTTTGGTCATGTCCAATCAACTATATAAAATCGCCCAAGATTTGACCACAGGAATTTTTCCGACATCAATTCTCCTGATCGCCATTGGCATGTGGGGGGTGGTTAATGCTTTTGGTAAAGGTGTTGGTGATGGGATCCATCAGTTGACGAACATAATAGCAGTGGGGGGCATTGTATTTTTTGCCTCATCCTTACTTGTCAACGCGACCCTGTTTTCAGCGCAAATGTAAAATATGATTAATCAAAAAACAAGCACACCCCTATTACAGAGTTTGACCAGACCGATATTGCTCTTAGGTGGAGAAAGGGAGAATATCATTCTTTTAGCTTGCCTTTCCCTCAGTCTTTGCACGGCCGGACGGGATGTATTATCACTCATATTGGCGTTATTAATATGGACTGTCGGGATAATCGCCAGCAAATTGACCGCCAAAATTGACCCCTGGGCCACCAAAGTTTTTTTAAGATCGCTTTTATACCGGGATTTTTATAGTGCCCGGGAAAAAATAAACACCCCCCGGTGCAACTTAAAACGCAGTAGAAAAATTTGATGGTTCTGCCAAAGGAGCGCATCATCGGGTGACCGAGGGAGGGGTATCCCCAGCGAGCGCAGGCTGTTGCGAGCACGCTGGGGAAACCCGAGGGCAGGACCCGATGATTTGGATATTATGCTACCAGTCAAAGAATTCACAGACGGCCCCGCGGGGTTTCCTTCATTGATCAATTATTTTGAATTTGTTGATGAAGGCGTTTTGTTTAACCGTGACGGCAGTTTCTTGGGATGTTTCTACTATTGCGGGCCGGACATGGATTCATCCTTAGGCCTGGAAGAGGACCAATTATCTTCCCAGATCCAGTCGATCTTCCAGAATTTTGGCAATGGCTGGTCCGTGCATGTGGATTTAATCAGGGTTTCCTCAAAAGAGTACCCTCAAACACATCATTTTAATAATCCGACTTCCCTATTAATTGAAAAGCACAGGCGCGAACGGTATGAAAAAGAGGGCGATCATTTTGAAAATATCTACGCCATCAGTTTCTGCTATCTTCCATCGGTCGTTGAAAATAAATCCATGAATAATTTCTTTGTCCGAAATGCCCAAAAAGACGAGGGGGCAAACCTTGAATTTATTATTGAAGTTTTTAATCAGAAATTAGGTGAATTCCAGGGGAATATTGCAAATAAAATACACATCAAACGCATGAACTCTGCTGAGATGATGACCTTTCTTAATCGCTGCATCTGTGGTGGCAAGCCGGAGGTGCCGGTGCCTCAACCGCCTTGTTACCTGAATCATTATTTGGGAGCGCATGAATTTATCGGCGGGCATGAACCCATGATTGATGATAATTATATCGGGGTCATCACATTGACTCAATTTCCATACGAAAGTTACTCTGGAATTTTAAACATCCTGTCAACCCTGCCGTTTGAATACAGATTTTCTTCGCGATTTTTGTTTTATGATCCTATCGATGCTTTAGGGATCGTCGATGAATACCAGGGTAAATACTTAGGGATGAAATATTCCATCGGGCAGATGATCATGGGCGCTTTTGGAAAAGACCCGCGCTTAAACCCTGATGCCGCCAATCGTTCGGTTTTAACGAAAATAGAAGAAACTAAAACAGCCCAGGAAGCGATTGAATTAGGGCAGGTGAATTATGGTTATGCCACCTTTGTGGTGGTGATTTTAGATAACAATAAAGCCGAATGTAAAAGGAAGATGGAATACATTAGGGATTTGTTAAACAACAATTGGTTCCCTTCTATTATAGAGAAGATGAATTCAATAGAGGCCTTTTTAGGCAGTTTGCCGGGCGAAATTTTAAAAAATATCCGTAAGCCTTTTATTAATACCCAAAATTTGGCGAATATGCTGCCCCTGACCGACGTTTGGACAGGAGCTTTGCATAATCCTTGTCCCTTTTATCCTAAAAATTCACCGCCGCTTTTTTACGCGGCCACCAATGGGACAACTCCTTTTAGATTTAATGTTCATGTGGGTGATGTGGGGCATACCTTGATACTGGGGCCCACCGGAGCGGGTAAATCAGTTTTATTGTCCCACATTGCCAATTCAGCTTTGCGTTATGAAGGCGCCCAAGTCTACATTTTTGATAAGGGCTATAGCCAATATGTCTTAACCCATGCCGTAGAAGGAGAGTTTTACGATATCTTGGGCGATGATGACGATCTATCATTTTGTCCTTTAAGTAATTTGGAAGATTTGAGCGAACAAAAATGGGCTTGCGGCTGGATTGAACGGATTGTTTCCCTGCAAGGGCTTGTCATGAATCCTTCTATCCGAGCCTCTATAGAAGGGGCCATTCGCGATACCAGTAAATCTCCATCTAAGACGCTGTCTGATCTTTATTTAAATCTTCAGAATGATGAAATCAAGGAAGCGTTAAAACCCTTTATACAGATCAAAGAGGGGTATATGTCTTCCCTATTAGACGCCCAAGAAGAGGGGTTTAAAAAGGGCAAATTCCAGACCTTTGAAATCTCAAATCTGATGGGGCTGGACACCCGATTAAGCACGCCGGTTTTGCTTTATTTATTTCATAAAATTCAATGTTCCTTAGACGGGCGTCCGACTTTTATCATTATTGATGAAGGCTGGTTGATCATGCTGCATGAAACGTTTATGACCTACTGGATAGAATTTTTAAGGACCATCAGGAAAAACAATGCCTGCGTGCTTTTAGCTACCCAGAGCCTTTCGGATATCGTCAATTCACCGTATGTCAATTTTATTAATGAAAGTTGTCTGACCAAGGTCTTTTTGCCCAACCCAGCGGCAAGAGAAGTAGATAATAAAGAATTTTATCAGGCTTTTGGGCTCAATGAACGGCAAATTGAGATCATCAGTGAGGCTGTTTGTAAGAAACATTATTACGTGACCGCCCGTGATGTGGGGCATCGTTTAATTGATTTGGGATTAAAAAATTTAGAGCTTGTTTTTTACGGGTCAGGGACAGCACCGCAGGAGAGGCAAAAGGTCAAAGAATTCAAAAAAGACTATGGGGACAATTGGGTTGCAAAATGGTTGGAAAGCAAGGGACTAAGCGCAGAAGCCTTTGAATGGCTGGCGATCAAAGATTCCCTCCCCCTTGTGGGGAGGGTCAGGGAGGGGGTGCAACCATGAGATTGTTTTTATGCATATCATTGATTTTTGCAATTTTTCCCCCTATTGTCGGAGCCCAAGACATGGCCACCGAGCACACCCAACTTTTAAATAATATTGAACTTATCACGGAGAACTTACGCCAGCTTCAAAGCCTGGAAAACCAGATAGAGATGATTAAAAACCAGGTGGAAGAGCTTAAATCCGTTGCGAATTATCAAAATAATTTTAATGACATCGATGTCTTAAGAAACAATTTGACGAATATCACCAATCAGGGAACGGCCTTATCCAATCAAACCCAGAGTATATTGACTCAAATGCAGCAAGAGATAAATAATTTGCCGGCCAACGGAACGATGATTGACCGGCAAGAGTCTTTAGATCAAGGCACTTTGAATATTGTGCAAAATGCTTTAAACAGGGCCGCGCAGTTAAGGCAATCCTATCAGCAGGTGGTAAACTCGGTCAATGCCCTGATGGACAAGAACAATCTGTCGGTGGGACAAACCCAGGCCTTGCAGACTTCCAATCAGCTTGCCGCGCAAAGCATCGCGCAAACACAATCCACCCAGGAATTATTAAGCGAACAAATTTCCATGCAGGCCGCGATCACGAGCAAACAGCTCCAGGAAGAGAAAGACGAAGACGATAAAATGAAACAAATTTTTAATGCCGAGGATGACGGCGGCAGTATTATCGGGCAGGAGAATGAAAGTCAATGACCGTTGATATCATTAATCAGCTTATTAACCAATACACAGGCAGCATAACGAACATACAGACAGGCAGTATCGCGCTTGGCAAAGAGTTGTTCAATGCTGTTGCGTTGATTTCCATCGGCATATTGGGGCTCAACCATTTATTAAGAAAAAATGTTGATATGGTTGACGCCAACATTGAGCTGATAAGATGGCTCATCTATCTTGATTTTTTCTATGCCTTTATATCTAATTTCTCCAATATTTATTCTTTTGTTTATTCTTCCATTCAAGAAATAGGGAATTATTTGGGTGCCCAGGCCGCCGGCAAACCGGTTGATATCAGCCCTTCCAATATCTTCCATATCGGAATAAACCTGTCATTAAAAATTCTAAGCAGTAATATGAAATTGAATCTATTTAGAAATGTCCTTTATCCTTTAACTTCGGTCTTAACTGCCGCGGTTATTCTATTTTGTTTCGCGACAATCGGTTTGGAGTTGATTTTAGTCCAAATAGGAAGCCAAATCATTTTGGCAGGGGGGATCTTTTTATTGGCTTTTTCGGGATTTCAATGGACAAGGGATTACGCGGAACGCTACGTGCATACTTTTTTTCATATCGGCATCAAAATGGTTTTTATTTATATTTTAGTCGGCTTGGGCGTTGGATTGGCCCAAACCTGGTCGCAAGTCGTGATCAATGCTCCTTGGCAAAAGGTCCTTGACTATGACATAGCGGTATGCCTATCCACCTATATTTATTACAAACTTTGCGTCAAAGTACCGGATCAAGCCGTGTCATGGTTGACTGGAAGATTGTCGATGGGTTTTGAAACAGCCTCTTCAGTAAATGCCGCAATAAAAGCAGTTCCAAAAATACCAGCGGCAGTTGCGGGCGTAGCAGCCGGAATACAAGGCGTGAGTAAAGCTGTAAATGTGGCAAGTCAGGTGGCAAAAACAACGCTGGCGAGTGAGGGTAAAAAAGCAAACCCGTTAAATACAGGATGGGAAACCATCAAAACGCTCGGAGCAGCCCAAAAAGTAGAGTGGGGTAAAAAAGTGGACGAAACCAAAGGTGGTAAATTGGCAAAAGATATTTTAGCTACAATCCCGAAACCTAAGAAGACAACCAAAAGGAACACTAAAAAAGATCCTGATGTGGATATTATTGGAAACGCCTGATATGAATTCAAAAACCACCGATCCCTATATCAAAGCCAGAAAAGAATATGATGAGATTACCCATAATATCAATGCCTCAAAACAAAATTGGCAGAGGATCGCTTTTGTTTTGGGGCTTACCTTAATCATCAGCATCACGAGCAATATTTTTACCATCAAAAAAGCGCACGTCGTTCCTTATATCGTCGAGGTGGACAATCTAGGCAGGGCAAGGGCCACGAGCGAAGCCAAAGAGATGCCATTAAATGATGAACGGATCATTAAAGCTTTTGTGTATCAATACATTGATATGGCCCGCTGTGTTATATCAGACCCGGAAGCTTTGAGAAAAAATTTGACTTTAGTGTATCAAGAATCCATCAAATCCGTGCAAAGTAATTTTCTGGATGTTTATTACAAGGACAACAACCCCTTTGACTACGCGCAAAATAAGGGTACCCGTCATATCGAATTATTGGTTTTCTTAAAAGAAGCCGAGAATACTTATTCCGTGGAGTGGCGGGAAATAGAACGCAATTACGACAACCAGGTCTTGGGCGAAGCCCATTACAAAGCTTTGATCTCCGTCATTCAAATTCCGCATACCAAGGAGGACCAATACAGGGAGAACCCGTTAAATCCATTTGGCCTGTATGTGACATCATTGTCGTGGTCGAAATTAATGTAGGAGCAGTTACTACAAGACAAATTTGACAACATTCAATATTTATTGTATGCTTTAGTACAATGTATTGTATAAATAAATACATGATAGTGTATGGAAAGGTGCAATTTTATGGAGTATCGATTAAATCAAAAAGACCTGTTGGATGCCTTGGGGCTTTGGAATGGATTTTTGAATAAAAAGATTCATTTAATTGCCTGTGGCGGGACAGCTTTGACCCTGTTAGGAATTAAGGAATCAACTAAGGATGTTGATATGCTGGTCCCTGAAGTTCAGGAATATGATTATTTAATAAAAACATTAAAACAGCTGGGGTATAAACTAATCAGCGGTTCCGGCTGGCAAAGACCCGGGGATGCCTTTATTTTTGACCTCTTTAGAGGTAAGCGTGTACATACAACAGAACTATTGGGCTCACCGATGGAAAACAAGAATCATATTTTAATTAAGGAGCTAACCCATATTTATATTGGTGTTCTTAATCCGTATGATTTGATTGTGAGTAAATTATTTCGGGGAACGGGCGTTGATGTTGATGATTGTTTAATGTTGTTTAAGGCCAAACATAAAGATATTAAGTTGGATGTATTACGAGAGCGTTATATTGAAACGGCAAAATATGATGTTTCGGAAGATAAGCTCATTAAGGCTTGGGAGCATTATGAGCGAGCATTTAAAAAGGAGAAATCCAATGGAAAATAAACAGCTTCTAAATAAATTAAATCGTTTAGGTTATCCACTTGTAGAAACTACAGATGGTTTCAACGTCAATGAAACTTTAGCTGAGGTTGTTAAAACGAATAATGGTCGTTATTGGGAAGGATTTCCAATACTGCTGGCTAATGCGGTCAAAGAGGAAGAATTTGATTATAGAAAGGTGGAAGGACTTTTGAAGAAAAAAGAAGAGAAAGAAAATCTCAAGCAATTGTTTCTATTATCTTTGGCGTTGTACAGAATAAATAAACTTCATTTTGATTGGCCTTCATTTTATGGTCGATCGGAATTGGAACCTGAGGAAAGAGATAAAGTCAGAGCATTTGAAAAAAATCTTATTAAAAATGCAAAATTCTCAGTTGCGGATCATCATTTTTTTTCTGAACGTGTGAAAAATACTTTTCAGCGCTACCTTGCTTTAGAAGGCGAAGAAGTAAAAAATTTAAGCGCAAAACAAGATGATTTGTCTTTAGAGTTTGCCATGTCCCAGGTATTCTCACCAAAGCAAAAAAATCTTTTCCTTAAGAAGTTAAAAGGGGAAGTGTTAACAAAAACAGAAAGGGAATATTTTTCCCGGACGGTAAAGAAAAAGGCAGCGGCTTTGGCTAATTCCGAATTACATCATTTAGCACAAAAAGTTCTCCAAAATTAAATTTTGTAATGCTTTTCCTTAAAGTAGGGATGGAATTTGGTTAACTAATTATTGATTTAAAGTTAAATAAGTATGATTTTTAATAATATTCATTCATTGGCAAAGGGGTGTTACATGCAAAAAGGGTTTTTATTGTCAATACTTACGGGTCTGGCTTTAGGCGGTTGTGCCAGCGATCCGGGTAAAACGGACATGCACAATGATCAGCCTTTGATTCAAATACCGGTCAACGATCAGCAGGACCAGATGAAATCAGCGAATAGCGATGGTATAGGTTTTGAAGATATTAGCCTGTCTGACAAGAGAAGACTGCAGGTGCTGACAAATAAAATGGAAATTGATAAACAGACAGACATTTATCTTAATAACGGTCAGGCGGATGTGATCACAAGGCCTGACGGGACAATATTATTTCCCTATGGGCTGGCCCCTGTTAATTTAACCGCCAAAAGAATGATGTACAGCAAAATAGTGCTGCAAGAAGGAGAAAAAATAATGAGCGCGGCGGCAGGGGACACGACCCGATGGAATATTTTACCAAATTATATAGGAGATACCGCCTCTTATACGCCGGTTGTCTTAGTCAAGCCGTTTATGGGCGGCTTACAAACCAGTTTATCCATTATTACTGACAAGCGTGATTATGATATCACCATCCAATCGGTGGATTCAGGCGACTATATGCCCCGTATTGGTTTTTATTACCCTCAGGATAAAGCAGACGCTATCCATGTGGGATTGCCTCCGGACAAAATTGAAAACAATGACAGCAAACAGCCGAAAATAAATATTGAAAACATTAAATACGATTACCGGATCAGGGGAGATCGAAATCTCAGCTGGTATCCGACGAGTGTCTTTGAAGACGGCAATAAAGTATTTATCAGGATGTCAGATCATGTGGACCGTTCTCAACTCCCCATTTTTATGACGATCGATCGTAGCGGCCGGACAGAGGTTGTCAATTACCGTTATTTTAAGCCGTATTATGTTGTTGATACGATTTTTGACCGAGGGGCGCTGATTTTAGGAACGGATAAATACAGACAAATGATAAGATTAACAAAAACGTAGAGACGACCCGGCGGGTCGTCTCTACTGACTTGTATGTTCAACCAATCACCTCAAAAAATTGTCCAAACCAATCGGCTGCCATTTTTAATTGGGATCATTGTTCTCATGGCGGTGATGGGTGTGTTTATGTATAAAACCCAAATGCATCAAAAAGTACGTACGGGTGAGCCGGCGGTTCGTCCGTACTCCCTTGATATCTCTCCAAGGGCAGTAAGCTCAAGTTGGTTTAATGATGAAAAATTTAAGAATATAAAGATTAATCTTAATGAATCTTCCTTGCACAAGCCGACAGCTAAAGAAATTGAAACACGGATTATTTCCAGCGAGGAAGTAGATTTGAAAAAACATGAAATTGAAGATGAGTATTCAACCCGGCTGGAAATCAAAAAGATTGAGGACAAAAATAAGATTGAAGAAAAAAAGCTTGAATTAGAGGCCATGAAATCACCTTTGAGTGTAGATATTCCTTCAGTGCCCGGAACTCAAGCAGTCTCTAAAGAAAAACAATCCGGTAAAGATGATTTAACAGGCGGCTTAAATGAAATAATGAATATGGTTAAATCAGTTACAGGTGCCAAGATTCCTGCGCTGGCGGCATTAGGGGGCGGATTGGGTATAGATGCCAATAATCAGGATGGGAAGAAGACATTTTTAAAAAAGGCTGAATCGGATGATGATTATCTGGAAAATCCTAAAAAGAAACCTCGTTCTCCCTACGAAGTTAAAGCGGGAAGCTATATTCCCGCGGCCTTGATAACAGGGATCAATTCAGATTTGCCGGGGAGCGTTAATGCCCAGGTCACGGAAAATGTTTATGACACGGTAACGGGCAACTATCTCCTGATCCCGCAAGGCGCCAAGCTTGTCGGAGAATATAACAGTAGTTTAAGTTTTGGCCAGCAGCGCGTACAAGTGGTTTGGAACAGGATCATATTCCCGGATGGCAAGAGCATCGACCTCGAAAAGATACAAGGAGTGGATATCGCGGGCTTTTCGGGGTTTCAAGATAAGGTGGATAATCATTATTTGCGGATTTACGGTAATGCGATTTTGCTCAGTTTAATGGGGGCGGGTTATGACATCTTAAACAAGAAAGCTGAGCAATCAACTGACCCCAGGGAGACTGTCGCGGCAAGCGTTGGCCAAAAGCTGGCGGATGTCAGCGGGAAGACCTTACAGAAAAATATGGATGTTCAACCCACACTGATCATTGATCCGGGGTATAAATTCAAGATCATCGTCATGAAAGACATGGTACTGGAAAATATCGAAGATGCTCAGGGAACACTCGCGTACACAAAATAAGTTAAAACAAGATCTTGGGGAGCTTGTTTTGTCAGCGCTTTCGGATGATGGGATTTACGAGGTTTTACTTAATCCTGACGGGATTTTGTGGGTCGACGGGTATCAAGGAAAACGTGAATATGGAATGATGACAGCGGCGGCAGCTAAAAATTTGATCAATACGGTGGCTAGCGTATCGGATGAAATAGTGACCTATAGAAATCCGAGTTTTGCAGGTGAATTATGGGTCCAGATCAATGAGGAGTTTAAATTATTTCGATTTCAGGCCTTTATCCCGCCGGTGGTGGCCTATCCAGCGTTTGCGATTAGAAAACGCGCAGGTCAAGTGATCCCTTTACAAGATTACGTTAAAGATGAAATCATCACCCCAGAGCAAGAGAAAATAATAAAAGAGTCGGTGAGCACAAGAAAGTCTATTTTAGTCATAGGGGGAACCCAGTCAGGCAAAACAACATTTTGTAATGCGATTTTAGACTGCATAGCCAAAATTCACCCGCAAGACAGGGTGATCATTATTGAAGATACCCAGGAGCTCAAATGCAATGTCAAAGACTCTGTGACGATGCGGGCATCGCCTTCGAAAACCATGAATGATTTGATCTTTGATTCGATGCGTATCAGGCCCGATAGAATTATTATCGGTGAAGTGCGTGGTAAAGAGGCGCATTCTTTGATCAAGGCCTGGAATACCGGGCATCCCGGGGGAGTGAGCACTATTCACGCCAATTCTGCCCATAGTGGACTCTTAAGATTGGAGCAATTAATTATGGAAGCTGGCGTTGCCCCTGTGCCTGAGGCAATTGCAGAGGCGGTTAATCTATTGGTTTTTATTCAAAAGACAAATAAAGGCAAGAAGGGAAGACAGGTAACTTCGATTTTAGAATTGAAAGGGTATGAAAAAAAAGAGGGTTACTTAACTCAAGGGGTGGGATTATGAAAAAACCAACATCCGTATTGTCTAAATTGGTGAAGGGCCAGGTGACTTATGTGCTATAATTAAACCAATGAAACTCCCTTCCCATAAAACAAAAATTATTTGTACGATTGGCCCTTCTTCGCGTTCCCCATCCAAACTTGAAGGAATGATCGAAAGCGGGATGAACGTGGCCCGCCTTAATTTCTCGCATGGGGAATTTAGGGAGCACGCGGAAAATATCTGCAATATCCGTGCTGCCGCATCCAAAATGCAACACATGATCAGCATCATCATAGACCTTCCCGGTGTCAAAATGCGTATCGGGCGTCTTCAAAATGGATCTGTTTTGCTGAAAGTAGGGGATAAGGTCGTGCTGACGACGAGGAATGTGCTTGGGACACAGGCGCTTATCCCCGTTGAGTACAAGCAGCTTCCTAAAAGCGTTTCCAAGGACCAGATCATTTTCCTTAATGATGGGTTTATCCAATCAAAAGTTGAACGGATTTCCGGCACAGATGTGTTTTGCAAGGTCTTGATAGGGGGAAAACTCCTTTCGCATAAAGGGCTTAATCTGCCCGGAACGAAATTAGGTATTGACCCCATCACGGACAAAGATTTAAAAATAGTCGATTTTGGATTAAAGCATGGTGTTAATATTTTTGGTCTTTCATTTGTTGAGAATTCTTCGGACATCATCAAGGTGAGAGAATTTGCCGGAAAGAAAGGCCATCCTGTTTATTTGGTGGCCAAGATCGAGCGCCGGGGAGCGATTGAAAATTTTGATGAGATCCTTAAAGCAGCGGACGCGGTCATGATCGCCCGGGGAGACCTTGGTGTGGAGATTCCCGTTGAAGAGGTGCCTGGCATTCAAAAACGGCTTATTCAAAAAGCGAATATCATGGGGCGCCCCGTGATCACCGCTACCCAAATGCTGGAATCCATGACCCAAAATGTGCGCCCGACACGCGCGGAAGTCAATGATGTGGCCAATGCCATTTTAGACGGAACAGATGCCATTATGCTCTCGCAGGAAACAGCCATAGGTGATTATCCCATTGAAACGGTACGCATGATGGCTAAAATTGCCGTGACTACCGAAAATCAGCGCGACGAGGGACAATTGTCCGATGATGAGGGCAGGAAAGTAAGCCAAAAGATCGCCCAGCGCGGTTTTTTGAGCATTACCGATGTCACGACGTTGAATGCTTTCCGGGCAACCCAGGAGTTAGATGTCCGGTATATACTGACACCGACGACCAGCGGGAGCACCGCCCGGCGTATTTCCAGATTTAAGCCGCATTGTTGGGTATTGTCTTTTAGCACGCATACTAAAGTTTGCGATTTTTTAAATCTTTCTTATGGGGTGCAGCCGTTTTTTTTAAATAAAAAGATTACCCATGATCCCCATGCAATATTCAAAAATCTTAGAAAGTATCGTTTGGTGAAAAATGGCGATACGGTGATTTTGACCGAGCGCAGATTATCCCCTCATCCGGGGGACACTGATTCATTAGGCATAGTCACATTATAAGTAGGGCTTTCAATAGCTTACCGGTCAAAATGCAATCTTTTGACTATAAAATAGGTCATGGCGAAAACGCTTGCTTCAATGATTGCGGTTGCCATGGCCGCTCCTCTGTAAGAAAAAGAATATATAAAAATAATTATCAAGGGCAGGCCGATGGCCGCCATGGTGATATGTATCCTTGAGTAAGTATCAGTTTTGCCGCAAACCAAAAGAAACTGCACGCGAAAAGCGTTTGAGCTGATAAAAAAAACAGAGATGAGTAAAAATTTCAAAGATAATATCGCCTCCGGATAAGTCCCCCCGCAGACAAGTTTCACAATAAATGGTGCCAAAATAAATATCAAGGGCAGGAAGATCAAAGAAACAATGACCGTGATCCATTGCACCTGTTTCATAATTTCAAAAGCTTTCATTTTATTTTTATGAAATATTTTGCTTAAGCGCGGGAAAATCGCCTGGGTGAAAGAGGACAGGGGAAAAGTCTGCACCGCGTTGGCAATTTTCTCGGCGATGGAATAAAATCCGGTCAGGGTATTATTGGTCAAAAGCCCCACTGCAAAGACGCGGGTGGTTGTATAAGCGTTGATGGCAAGCACAGAAATAAAAACATTCCATCCGGCCCGCAGCTGTTGGTGTAAATCTTTTAGTTTGGGCAATTGAAAGGACACATCAAAGCGGGTAAAAAGAATATATTGCCCCCCAAGACCGGTGATGAGTGCCGACAAGGATGTGATGGTTGGCACTAACAGGAAGTCGTTTGGCCCATGGATCAGAAGAAAAATACCGAACGCATAGGCAAATTCTCCGATAATATTGAGTTTGGCCGTATATTTCATACTTTCCATGCCCTGGAAAAACCAGGCGGGGAAAATGGTGTTACCGATCACCGCACCAAAGCTTAGGGCATATACCATCCAGTCATCTTTGAATCTGGGAACAAAATACACGACAATGCACAGGGTCAGCAAACTTAAAAAAGCCAGGATCGTCTTTATAGCCATGACAGCCGAAATAACATTACAGACTTTTACTTTATCCTCGTGGCAGAGAGAAATTTCTTTGGTCGCACAGATGCTAAATCCATAATCAGTGAGGATCATAAAATATTGCACAAATGCTTGCGCGAAAGCAATCAGACCGAATTTTTCCGGACCAATCACTCTAAATAAATAAGGTAAAATGATGATCGGGAAAAGATAGGTGACGGCCTGCAGCCCTGAAAGTGAGGTGACATTACGCAAAACCCTCGAGCCTTCATGGGGATCGACCATTCTATAAGTTTTTTGGATCAACTTAATGAGAGAACGCATGGGAATGATTATAATATAATTAATAGGGGACAGCGCCCTATTTTTATAAAAAATAGGGCGCTGTCCCCTTATATGCCCTTATATGATATAATTCCATCCATGATTCAATTTCCGAGAAATTTTTACTGGGGGGCCGCGACATCTTCTTATCAGGTGGAAGGTAATAATGTGAACGCGGATTGGTGGCCATGGGAAAAGAAGACTGGCAAAGAAAGCTCTGGGGCAGCCTGCCGCCACTATGAATTGTACGAGCATGATTTTGATATAGTCAAAAGTTTAAATCACAATGCCCACCGCCTTTCCATCGAATGGAGCCGTATTGAGCCCCGTGAAGGGGAATTCTCCAAGGAAGCCCTGCAGCATTACATTAATGTGATTGTGACCTTGCGCGCGCGGGGAATAGAGCCAATGGTGACCTTGCATCATTTTACCAATCCAATATGGTTTGCTAGTTCAGGCGGCTGGGTGAATTCCGTTAGTGTTAAGCGTTTCTTGCGTTACTGCGATTTTGTCACCCGAGCTTTGGCTCATCATGTCCATTTTTGGTTTACCATCAATGAGCCCACCGTTTATTTTTCTCATGCGTATCTCTGGGGCATGTGGCCGCCGCAGGCGAAGTCCTTTCTTAAAACCAAGGCGGTTCATGATAATATGATCGAGGGACATATCGAGGCATACCGGCTGATCCATAAAATTTATAAAGAATTGAACTTAAACGTACCTTCTGTCGGTATCGCCCATCATATGCAGGCCATCGTCGGCTGCGATCAAGGGTTTAAAAACTGTTTGGCAGTTGCCATGAGAAAGCAATTATATAATTTGGAAATCCTTGATCATTTAACTAAGGCTAATGCCCTTGATTTTATTGGAGTTAATTATTATTCAAGGCATTTGGTGGATGTGCATAGCTGGTGGATCGGCAATTTGCTGATAGGGACTTGCCAAGATAATCATCATCCGCTTAAGCAAAATTCATTAGGTTGGGATATTTATCCGGAAGGCCTATGTCAGGTACTTTTAAATCTTAAAAAATATAATTTGCCGGTGATTATCGCGGAAAACGGTATTTGCACGACGGATGATAATGAGCGTTGGGAATATATTCAAAGCCATCTTAAAAATGTCCATTTGGCCATGGAGCAGGGGGTGAATACACTAGGGTATCTCTACTGGTCTTTGATGGATAACTTTGAATGGGCACATGGCTTTGGCCCCAGATTTGGACTGATCGATATCGATTACAACACGTATCAAAGGACTGTCAGGGATTCCGCAAAAAAGTTCGCCCAAGTCTGCCAAACAGGTGTTTTATAAAAAGGGGACACTTTAAAGTGTCCCCTTTTTATCCCGTCGAAAAAAAATTAAATCCCCGTTGACACTCCTGCCAAATGTTATAAAGTGATAATATGTATTTTAGGCGCCTGGAAATCTTTGGGTTCAAGTCCTTTGCCCAGAAGACCGTGCTGGAATTCCAGCCGGGCATTTCTGCCATCGTCGGGCCAAACGGCTGCGGCAAAAGCAATGTCTTTGATGCCATCCGTTGGGTTTTAGGCGAGCAAAGCGTCAAGGAATTGCGCGGCTCATTGATGGAAGATGTTATCTTCAACGGCACCAACCAGAAAGCCCCCTTGGGCTTCGCGGAAGTCAGCCTCACCTTTTCTAATGAATCGCGGATTTTACCCATAGACCATGATGAAGTCATCGTCACCCGTCGCCTCTTTCGTTCCGGCGAAAGCGAATATTTGATTAATAAAAATACCTCACGTTTAAGAGACATTGTTGAGTTGTTTCTAGGCACCGGTGTGGGGGCTGAGGCATATTCGCTCATCCAGCAAGGCAAGGTAGACCTGGTGGTTTCCGCCAAGCCGGATGACCGCCGCCAGATCTTTGATGAAGCTGCCGGGATCACCAGGTACAAGAGCAGAAAGAAAGAAGCATTAAGCAAGCTCGAAGACACTCAAAACAATTTATTGCGTATCAATGATATTGTCGTCGAGGTCAAACGCCAGATTGCCACCATTGAGCGCCAGGCTAAAAAGGCCCAGCGTTACAAGCAAGAATTTGAGGTCCTCAAGAATTATGAATTGATTTTTGCCCGCCATCAGATGGCCCGCTTTGATGAGGAGAGAGAAGCTATGGCGGCGGCGGTCAGGGCTTTGCAGACCCAAGAACTTGAATTGACGAAACAACTAGAAGAGTTAAATAACCGCATCGACCATGAAGGTCTCCAATTAGAAGAGATCGAAGAGCGCATTAATGGGTTTAAAGCTAAGGATATCCATTTAGAAAATGAAGCAGCCATGAATAAGCGCCAGATTTCCTTTAATGAAGAGCGCCGGCAGAATATAGATGAGACTTGCCAGCGCCTGCAAGCGGATAAAGCCTCGGCTCTTGCGCGCTGCAGCACGCATCAAATAAAAATTGAAGAGATCAAGGAATCTTTACTGCGTTTGACTGAAAATCTGTCTGGCCTTCAAGCCAAACTACGGCAAAAGCATATTGATTTAGGTGTTTTAACGCATAGCATCGATCAAGCTAAAGCTTCTGTGGCTCACGTGGAAAAAGAAATACTGGGACTCAATGGCCAGCAGGTACGTTTCAAAAATCAATTGACCGAAAATATGAAACGCACGATGGAAGCCTTGGCGCGAAAGGCCCGTCTGGAACATGAAAATTCCAAAATCAACGATGAAAAAGTCCAGGTGTATCAGCGTTGTGAAGACATCAAAAATGTCATATCCAAAACGCAGGTTCAATTGCAAGAATCTTGGGTTGATTGCAATACCCGCCGCCAGGCGTTAGAAGAACTTAAAAGCCGCTTGTGCCTTCAAGAAACTTTGATTGATGATCTTGAGAAAAATCATGTGTTTCTTTTGTCCCAAAAAGAATTTATCCAGAAAATGCAGGTACAGTATCAGGACATTCCTGACCCCGTCGTGGAAGGTCGCTTTTTAGCCACGGTGCGTCCGAACGACAAACAAACCGGCATTATCGGCAAGATCAAGAATGTCAGGGTCAAAAGGCCCAATGGCTTCGACTTCGAACAGGAAGATGTTGTTGAGGACTCTCAGAATCCACCGGAATTATATGAAATTACTTATGAGACCAAATATGTGGAATTGGATTTGCGGTATTTGGATGATCGCATTGCTGTTATCAACGAAAAATTAGCCCAGGCACTTGGTATTAAAACTCAATTAAACCAGGAAATCCAAGAGCAAAGTAATTTTGTTGAGGAAGTCCTTAAAAATATCCAACAGCAGGAGAAGAAATTTTCCGTCCTGGAAGCTCAGAAAAACGATATTGAGTTGGTATTTGGTAAATTGACAGGTGAATTGGATGTCATTAGCTCTGAATTTACTGAAGCAGAGGATTCCTTAGGGCTTTTGAAAACTCAGGAAGTTGACTTAGCGTCTGCTCTGCAAGGCATCGGTGGTCAAATCACACGCTGCCAGGAAGATATTAAACTCAAACATGAGGCCATTGCTGCCAAGGACCAGGAGCGCCAGGAATTGAATATTGCTGTTGCTCAACTGGAAGGCGAATTATCCGCTTGTGCGACCAAGCGAAAAGGGTTTGAAGATAATTTAGCGCTGCATACCCAAAATCTTGACCGCGATTTGGCGGACATTAACCGTTTTGATTCGGAAAGTCGTGAATCAGAAGCTAAAAAAATTAAAATCGGCGAAGATATTGCTCTTCTGCAGCAGGCGATCGAAGAATTGCAACGCAAAAAAGAGACCTTAAGTGTGGTTTTAAATGAAGAGTCAGCCAAAAAAGAAGAAATGTCCCGTCGATTGAATTCTTTGCGTAACGGGATCCGTGGGCTAGAGGATGAAATCATCCGGATCAAAACCGATACGCATCATCAGCAGATGCGCCAGCAGGAAGTGCAATTTAATCAGCGGGCCATCAAAGAGCGCTTATTGCAGGCCTATAAAATTGATTGGAACCAAATTCAAAATGAACCAGAATCAGTGTTGCCGACCAGGGGACATGTTACCGAAGGGAACGTGTCCCCAAGCACATTGCCAAATGAGACACCTTCGAATGTGAAAGCAACCGAGGGAACAGAACCGACCGCAGATCATATGGATTCCCGCTTTCGCGGGAATGACAGTGTAGGGATCGAAGAACTCACAGTAGAAATCGAAAAATTCAAAAAACGATGCGAATCCTATGGGGCGGTCAACCTGGTGGCCATCGAGGAATTTGAAGAACTCAAAGGTCGTTATGAATTTTTAACCAAGCAGCAAAGCGATTTGTTAACGGCCCGCGAGCAGCTTTTGTCAACCATCCAGAAGATCAACCGCACCACTCGGCAGATGTTCACAGATACCTTTGTTAAGGTGAACGAAGAATTTAAGATTTATTTCCGTATGCTATTCGGGGGCGGGGAAGCTCAATTGGTTTTGCTTGACCCGGACAATGCCTTGGAGTGCGGCATTGATATCGTGGCCAGGCCTCCGGGCAAGAAATTACAAAACATCAGCCTGTTGTCCGGTGGTGAAAAAGCGTTGACTGCTATTGCCCTGATTTTTGGGGTGTTTAAAGTTAATCCCAGTCCTTTTTGCGTCTTAGACGAAATTGATGCTGCCCTGGATGAGTCTAACGTGGACCGTTTTACGAAATTGTTAAGAGAATTTACCAAAATTGCCCAGTTTATCGTTATTACCCACAATAAAAACACTATGAACGCGGCTGATATTATGTACGGGGTCACCATGCAGGAGCGTGGGGTGTCGCGCATAGTGTCTGTCAAATTTAATGAGTATAAAGCTCAAAGCCCCCAGGCGCCTCCCGTTGTGAACAGCGCGAACGAAATGAATCAATCCTCTACGAAGTCGAAGCAATTGGACATATTGGTTGTCCCTGCTGCTGTTTGACAGCACCCTATCCACATGTTATACTTCCTTTTACATCGTAAAGTAAAATTATGATAACACATTTGATTAAGAGCATTAATTGGGTCGATACGGCTCTGGTTTTTTTGTTTATACGGATGATTTTTGTCGGGGTTAAAAACGGCTTTATTTCTGAATTTTTTAAGTTTCTGGGGGTTGTAGCCGCGGTCTTTGTCAGTCTTCATTTTTATAGCTTCTTAGCCGCCTGGGTGGCTGCGAAAACCAATCTTTCCTGGGATTATTGGGGTTTGGTGATATGCACGGGCCTTTGGTTTGCCGTGTTGCTTCTTTTCAAATTTGTCAGAGAAGGTATTTTATTTCTTTTTAAAGTAGAGACCAATCATCAGGGATTTGATAAGTACGCGGCAGGTATTTTGGCGGTTGGCCGTGGGATTTTGGTTTGCAGTTTGACGATTTTTTTGATTTTGTTGACGCATAACGGCCCTGTGACGCGGATGACCTTGCATTCTTATAGTTATAAAATAGCCGGACGCGCGGCGGTGATCACGTATAGTTTTTTGTATAATAATTTGGTGGACAAGTTGTTTGCGGGCGAGCATTACAATGCCGCCGCGGCAAAGGAACTCCCCCTAACCCCCTCTTTGAATTAAAGAGGGGGGAATCTAAATTTTTCCCTCTTTTTTATAAAGAGGGGATAGGGGAGTTGATGCTATGGGATTGATCCCTAATGATGTCATCAATCAGGTCATTGAACGCAGCGATATTGTTGAAATTATCGGCAATTATACGGCCTTAAAAAAAGCCGGCCGTAATTTTAAAGCTCTTTGTCCGTTTCATAATGAAAAAACACCGTCGTTCGTGATCAATCCTGACAAACAGATCTTTCATTGTTTTGGGTGTGGTGTCGGCGGTAATGTAGTTGGCTTTCTCATGCGCCAGGAGCTTATGGAATTTCCCGAGGCCGTGCGGTTTTTAGCCAATAAAGCCGGTGTGGTGGTCCCCGAGGACCAATCTGCCTTCCCAAGCGCATCGCGTCAGCTGCGCGAGGAGATTTTAAAGCTCAATGCCCTGGCAGCGGTTTTTTTCCATGAAACGCTTTTAACCAGCCGTGAAGCTGATGCTCATGCGGCCCGGGATTATCTTAAAGGCCGGGGAGTTAATTTAGAAACGGTCAAGAAATTTCAATTGGGTTTCGCGCCCAATGAGTGGGACGCTCTTTTAAAATATTTAAAGTCTAAAGAAATCAGCGAAGAGTTGATTTCCAAGGCGGGATTGATCATTGCCCGCGAGGGTAAAAGCGGATTTTACGATCGCTTCCGTAACCGTATTGTGTTCCCGATTTTTGATGTGCAAAACCGCTGCGTGGCCTTTGGCGCCCGCGCCATGCAAGAATCCGATGGGGCCAAGTATATCAACTCTCCGGAGACCGCGGTTTACACCAAAGGCCAGCATATGTTTGGCCTGCAGCTGACTAAAATAGCGGTTGGAAAATTGGACCGGATCATCGTGGTGGAAGGCTACATGGACATGATCATGCCTTACATCCACGGGGTGGAAAATAGTGCGGCGTCTTTAGGCACGGCGTTGACAATCGAGCAAATCAGATTGATCCGCCGGTATACGCACAATGTGGTGATGCTCTTTGATACAGATGCCGCCGGACAATCAGCGATCGTACGCAGCCTTGATTTGCTCATTGACGAAGGCATGAACGTGCGCGTGGCGACGTTGGCCCAAGACGCGGACCCGGATTCATTCATCCGTCAGCAAGGGACTGAGGCCTTTAACGCGTGCATTGAGAACGCTTCGTCGCTCCTGGATTTTAAATTTAACTGGCTTGCCAGCCAATACGACCCTAAGACGGTCGAGGGTAAATCTAAAATCAGCCAGGAATTGCTTGGCACCATCGCACGGTTTAAAAGTGAAGTGGCTAAATATGAATTGACTAAGGCTTTGGCCCAAAAGTTGAATGTCCCTGAAGGCGTATTGCTCAAACAAGCCAATCAACCATCCCAACCCCCGGAGTTGAGATGGGATCGCGAAACCTTGTCAACCCCGGGGGTTGACAAGGTTTCTGCAGCCGGAGTTGGTCAGGAATTATTGCTGGCCTTATTTTTAAAAGACCCGGCATGGGTCAAGGCCGCGCGGGAGCATGTCGGGCCAGAAGATTTTTCCGAGGGGCAAGTGCGTCAGGTGGTGGAACAAATTTGGGTCTTGGCTGCTGACAGTGGCGAATGGTCAGCCAATGATCTTTTGGTGCGTTTGAATGATGGTTCGACTTCGCTCACCACAGGTGAATCAGTTCAGAGTATAGTTACCAAGCTCATCAGTATTGAGGAAGGTAAATTAACTGATCCAGCACGGATTTTTCAAGATTGCATCAGAAAAATCCAGAATGAAAAACAAAAGAAGGCCAGAAATCAGTTAGTAGAGGCCATTCGTCAAGCTGAAATTCTGAAGGATACAGAAAAATTAGATCAGCTTAAAGAACAGTTTAATCAATTGCTTAAAATGTAATCCTTTGTCATCCCCGAATGTTTTAATCGGGGATCCAATTTAGAAATAGATTCCCCCCTGCAGCTTCGCTTTGCGAAGCAAAGCGGCAGGGGCGGGAATGACAAGTGACAAATAAAGAGGGCATTATGAAAGAACCTGTCAAAGAAAAAGATTTACAGGGCGATTTGGACAAATTGGTGACGCTCGGCAAAAAGAAAGGCTTTTTGACCTATGAAGACGTCAACGAAACTTTGTCCGATGCCATTGATTCTTCCGAGGACATTGATCAGGTCTTTGACGTGCTCGACGGACAGGACATCAAGGTCGTTGATTCCGGTGAAGAGACGCCTGTTATTGCCGAAGAAGCCGCCGAAGAAAGCCGTGAGCAGCAAGTGCGCCGCTTGCGTGAGGAGAACAAGGAAGATGATGTTTATTCCGATAAGTTCATTCCTCTGGATGATCCGGTGAAGATGTATTTAAAGCAGATGGGTTCCATCCCGCTTTTGACCCGCGAGGAAGAGATCTCTCTGGCTAAACGCATCGAAGAGGCGGAGTTGCGCTTCGCGGAGTCTTTGTTTAAAACTTATTATGCGCGTAAAGAAGCATTGTCCATCATCAACCAGGTTTTGCGCGATGAGATCAACGCGGAAGACGTGATTAAAGATGAATTGGAACGCCGCGGGCGCTTAATGAAGGATTTGGCCAAAATCCTCGAGCATGTCCGCCACACGAGGGTGGGTTCGGATATTTCCGCTAAATCCATCGCGGAATTCAAACTGACATCTACCATCAATGAAGAAATTGTCATCAAAATTTCTGATTTGATCGCCAACATTGAGCGTGTGGAGAGGCACTTGAAGGTCAAGAAACTACCGGCCAATGCTTCGGAGTTTAAGAGGCAATTGATCGCCTTGCAAAAAGAATTAGGCGAGCCGTTGGAAAAAGTTAAAGAGCAGCTACGCGAAATCAAAACCCGGCAATCACGTTTTAACAAGGCCAAAAAGTTATTGGTTGAGGCCAACTTACGCTTAGTTGTTTCCATCGCTAAAAAGTATATTAACCGCGGTTTGTCTTTTTTGGACCTGATCCAGGAAGGCAATATGGGATTGATCCGCGCCGTCGAGAAATTTGAATACAAGCGCGGTTACAAATTCTCTACCTATGCCACCTGGTGGATCAGGCAAGCCATCACGCGTTCCATCGCGGACCAGGCGCGCACCATCCGTATCCCGGTGCATATGACGGAGACCATCAACA
>Ga0209824_10000388_pt1 | contig 28199 bp, 27 predicted proteins | sample VDWuncwatermetaG_FD_184124 | JGI IMG/M metagenome (GOLD analysis project Ga0209824, IMG submission 184124) | Wastewater microbial communities from Netherlands to study Microbial Dark Matter (Phase II) - VDW unchlorinated drinking water (SPAdes)... ...
GCGGCGACCGCACCCACACGCTGATCGAACCCATGCTCACCGACCAGTGGTATGTGGCGATGGAAGGTTTGGCAAAGCGCGGCCTCGAAGTCGTCAAATCCGGCGAGGTGAAATTCGTGCCCGATAACTGGAGCCACGTTTACAACCAGTGGCTGGAAAATATCCAGGACTGGTGCATTTCGCGGCAACTGTGGTGGGGGCATCAAATCCCAGCTTGGTATGGTGAGAACGGAAAAGTGTGGGTGGCGTTTGATGAAGCCGAGGCGCGTACGCTGGCCGCTAAGGATGGCTATACAGGCGCGTTAAAACGCGATGAAGACGTGCTCGACACGTGGTTCTCCTCCGCGCTGTGGCCTTTCTCGACGCTCGGTTGGCCGAGCGAAACCCGCGAACTTAAAACATTTTTACCGACCTCGGTGCTGGTCACCGGCTTTGACATTATCTTTTTTTGGGTGGCGCGCATGGTGATGATGTCGCTGCATTTCACCGGCAAAGTGCCGTTTCACGAAGTCTATGTGACCGGCTTAATCCGCGATGCCGAAGGCCACAAAATGAGCAAGTCCAAAGGCAACGTGCTCGACCCGCTCGACCTCATTGACGGTATCGCCCTCGACGCTTTAATCGCCAAGCGCACTTCAGGATTGATGAATCCCAAGGACGCGCCCAAAATCGAAAAAGCCACGCGCAAACAATTTCCCGACGGCATCCCCGCCTTCGGCACCGACGCGTTACGCTTCACCTTCGCCAGCCTCGCCTCGCATGGCCGCGACATCAAATTCGACATGCAGCGCTGCGAGGGTTATCGCAATTTTTGCAACAAGCTGTGGAACGCGACGCGTTATGTGTTGATGAATTGTGAGCAGAAAGATGTAGGGTTGGACGCATCGCTGCCGCTGGAATTTTCCGCCGCCGACAAATGGATCATCAGCCGCTTGCAACAGTGCGAGGCCAACGTCGCGCAAGCATTCAAAGATTACCGCTTCGATTACGTCGCCAAAGAGATTTACGAATTCGTCTGGGACGAATATTGCGACTGGTATTTGGAATTTGCCAAAGTGCAGTTGATGAATGGCAATGAACACCAACAGCGCGCCACGCGCCGCACTTTAGTCAGGGTGTTGGAAACCACGCTGCGCCTGGCTCACCCGGTCATTCCCTTCATTACCGAAGCCCTCTGGCAGAAGGTTGCGCCATTGGCAGACAAACGCGGCGAGAGCATCATGATCCAGCCCTACCCTCAAGCCGACACCACCCGCATCGACGCTGCCGCCATCCATAAAATCACCGCGCTCAAAGAAATCATCAACGCCTGCCGCACCCTGCGCGGCGAAATGTCGCTTTCCCCCGCCGCGCGCGTACCGCTGCTCGCCGCTTGCGAAGCGCGCCACATCGAAACCATCACGACTTTCGCGCCCTATCTCAAAACCCTCGCTAAACTCTCCGAAGTCGAAATCATCAGCGGCGAACTTCCCGCCGCCGATGCCGCAAACGTATCCCCCGTCGCCATCGTCGGCGATTTCAAATTCATGCTCAAAATCGAGATTGATGTTGTCGCCGAACGCGAACGCCTCGCCAAAGAAATCGCCCGCCTCGCAACCGAAATCAGCAAAGCAGAAGCCAAACTCGCCAACCCCAGCTTCGCCGAACGCGCGCCCGCAAATGTTGTCGCTCAGGAAAAAGAACGCTTGGGAAATTTTGGCGCGACGTTGGAAAAGTTGAAAGTGCAGTTGCAGAAATTGGCTTGAGATATTTTTTGCCCTGCTACACCATGGTGTAAAAACCACATTTGTGGTAACGTGCCTACATTCTATCCGCGCACGAGACACTCCATGTCTATCACCACACTTTCAAGCCGCCAGTTCAACCAAGATGCGAGTTACGCCAAGAAAGCCGCCAAAGCGGGCCCCGTCATCATCACCGATCGCGGTCGTCCGGCGCATGTGCTGCTGACCTTTGATGCCTATAAAAAGATGACGGGCGGGCGCACTAAAATTGCTGATTTGCTGGCGATGCCCGGTATCGCAGAGATTGATTTTGAAATACCAAAATTGCGCGATTTCGCACAACCGGCGGACATCTCCTGATGTATCTGCTCGACACCAACGTCGTCTCCGAATTACGCAAAATTCGCAAAGGCCGTCTTAGCAAAGCAGATAAACACGTCGCAAAGTGGGCTGATAGCGTTGATGCCAGCGACTTATTCCTCTCCGTGATTACCCTCCAAGAATTGGAGATAGGCGTGTTGCTGGCCGAACGCCGCGACCCAACAAAAGGCGCGATATTTCGGGCGTGGTTGAACAATCACGTTATGCCCGCGTTCGCTGGACGCATACTCGCCATCGACACCGCGGTCGCCCAACGCAGCGCGCGGCTGCATGTGCCCGATCCCCGACCCGTCCGTGACTGCCTGATCGCCGCAACCGCGCTGGTACACGGCATGACCGTGGTGACGCGCAACGTGGCGGATTTTGCGCCAACCGGTGCTGCGATATTCAATCCATGGATTAGCCGTTGACCTAGTGGGCAGTCAACATGAAATTGAGGGAACCGTAGGTCGGGATTTATCCCGACATCGCCCCTCTGTCGGGCTAAAGCCCGACCTACGAAGCGTATGTTTCATGTTGACTGCCCACTAGATAGTTGCAGAAGTTGGCTTTAACACTTTGCAGCATAGAGCCGATGGCTGCGCCTAGCCCGGCTTCCCGTCCAGCCGGGGCCGCGACAAAATAGGCCAGTAGCGGATCGCGTAGAGCGCGAAAGCGGTTGACCAGAAAATGCTGGCAGCGATAACCGTCGCCAGATAGGCATCGGGCAGCGCCATGGCAACGAATACGCGCATTACCGCCGCAAGCTGGATGAGCAGGTAGCAAGCGATTTCGTAGCGGTCAGCTTTGAGCGGCCTGCCGGTATGGCCGCGCGCGGTGCGCGTCATCATGCCGATGGTCAGGCCGCCTATCGCTCCCAGCGTCAACGCGTGTAGCGCGAGCGACTCGGGCACCCATCCGCCCGCAGCCAGCGCGCGTAAAACCAGATGGACGACGATCCAGGCGTAACCCGCGTGAAGTATCCACACCAGGGGAACCGCCAGCGTGCGCCAGGGTTGCCAGAGATAAAGCCGCAGCGCGTGCGCGAGCGCGCACATCGCCGCGATGGGGATTATTATCGCGGCTGGCAGTTGTAGCAGGTCGGCGAGCAGCAGCAGCAGCGCGCTGCCCAGCGCCAGTTTCTCCACCACCGGATGACGCGCCGCCTGTATGCCGGGCACGCCGTTATTGGTGAACATGGGAATGACGCGCCCGCCGATGACCGCCATGATGAACAGCATGATGTCCAAACCGACTTGCAGCCCCATTCTTGGCGGGATTTTCAGCCACCCTTGATACGCCAGATGCAGGATCAAAATCATCGCGCTCATCAGCAGCAACAACCCCACAAAAAAATAATTGCGCCGGTTGTCGCCGCGCACCAGCGGGATGCCGATGGCGAGCGCGACCGCCGCCGGAAAAGCCGCATTGACCAGCGCGGCGGCCATCGCGTAGGGTGTCAGCACCAGCACCCGACCGGCGAGCCACAGCAGCGCGAGCGCGACCAACGGCAAGCCGGACGCGGTCGGCTGGCCGGTCCAGGCGCGCACCGCCGTCAGCAAAAAGCCCGCGACCACCGCCAGCGTGTAGCCGAACAGCATTTCGTGGCCGTGCCAGAGCGGCCCTTGCAAATAGGCTGTAGCAGGAAGATAGCCGGAATACTGCGCCGCCCAGACCAGCACGGCGAGCACGCTGAACACGCTCGCCAGCAAATAAAAGGGGCGAAACCCCAGATTCCAGAGCGCGAAAGCGGAGGAGGGCTGGCTCTGCAGCGGCCTGTTGGAACCGCTAATGTGTGAAAGATTGGTCAACGAAACCCCGCGCTAAATCTCATGTGTAAGAGTGGAACGATGGCGATTATGCAACAGCATGGTCTGCCCGCGAAAGTTTTCTTTGGCGGGCTCGGTTATTCGGTAGTCAGAAATATAGGCTACATTCGACGTGATTTTGTAGGTCGGGCTCTGCCCGCATCAGGGTGAGTTTGTCGGGCAGAGCCCGACCTACAAAAACCTGACTTTCAGCGCGGCGTCGCCTTTATTTCTGACCGTTGTGTAATTGCTGCTATTCGATGCCCGGGCTGGGTTGAGTTGAAATTTCGTTTACCCGGTACCAATCCAGCTTGCGTGTCAGCAACATGACGCAGGCGAGCGCGGCAAATAATAATAGCGTGCCCATCACCAGCGCGTTGTCTTCCGATTGCAACACGCCGTAAAGGATCGCGTAGAGTAAAGCGATGCCGGCAGAGAACGCGAGTGCGGGTTTTTTACGCTGCATCACCCCGGCCAAGTACGCGCCGATTAAAGCTACGCAAGCGGCCCCCGACGCGATGTAGGCCAGCGCGAAATCTATGTGTTCTGACAGGCTGATAATCAGCAAGAAGAACATCGCCATAGCCAGGCCGACCAAAAGATACTGTATAGGATGCACGCGCAGCTTGAGCAATATTTCGAATACGAAAAAAGCGGTGAAAATCAACACGACAAACATGATGCCGTATTTCACGGCTCTTTCGGATTGCAGGTAGATGTTGACGGGGTCAACAAATTGTACGGTTAGGGCTTCAGCTTTAATTGCTGCCGGATTGCGCGCCAACTTGGTAATTTGCCAAACGGCTTTGAAACCCTGTTCGTTTATGGAGTGGGTGCGCGGCAGAAATTGACCGGTAAAGGAGGGGTGCGGCCAAGTCGAATCCAGCTTGACTTCGGTGTCTCTGCCCACCGGCTCAACCGATAAGCTGCTCATGCCTTGCAGTTCTAGCGGGAATTCAAAATTCAACGTATGCGATTTTGAAATATCTATTTTTGGAAGCTTGGCATGGATGCCGCCGCTGGTCGCGGGTAGCAGGTTACCCGCTTCGAATTCAATTTTTTGGTTGTTGGAATTCAGCGCGGGGTGATTGCGGATGCCGCGTGTATCGCTGATACCCATCACCAGAGCGGCTTGTAGCGGGATTATGTCATCGATGGGTTTGTCGATACCGAAGCCGCGCGGCACGATAAAATCTGCGGCGATTTTGCTTTGCAGGTTGTATAGCCTGGCTTTATAGATACCGCGCTTGCGTGTTTCTACATCGGTGCTGCCTGTTATGTGCAAGGTTTGCGGGGCGATCCGCGCCGTATGTGGCCCGGTCTCTTGGACGCTGGTTGTTTGGTTGCCATGACGATCCTTCTTTATGACTTGCTCGCGCAAGTTGTATGTGATCGCCACGAAAGGGCCGGATAGTGTCTGCGGGCCGGACGCGCTCAGAGCGATATTGCTTTGGACGCTGGTTTCCAATCTTTGCCGTTCGCTGATTTTGAATTCAATCATTTTCAGCGGGATCAGCAACAGCAGCGTAAGCAGTCCGAGCATGAGCAATTTGGAAAATAAAGGTTGTCGAAACATGATGCCCTCCTAGTGATGTGTGGAGCAGCCATCATGAGCGAGTAATGTGTGCGGACGATGTGGGTAACGTGAAGTCAACGAATTGTCTGTTGCGTATGTGTTGGCGATAAGCCACGCACACGAGCAATAACTCGAGGCCAAACGACCAATGCAGCAAAAAATTGAGTTGCCACGGTTGGAACCGGGCAGGCACGGTGAACATAGCATAGGGTTGGTCAACCCACGGGCCGAGCCACCAGATGTCACCCACGACGGTATCGAGCAGCAGATGCCCGAAAATATTGAGACCAAAGATCGCGAGCGGCAAGCGATGAGATGGATTGCCAACACGCTTTAACACCAGAAAAGATATCGCCAGCGTGACCAGCCAAAACAGGGGTATGTGTGTCCAGTAAGTATGGTGGTGATGCTGTCGCAGATCGACCAAATAGAAATAGAGCAGGTCGATATCCGGGAATACGCTGGCTACGAGTCCGGCAAGCAGAAAGGGGTGCGTTGCGCGGATGCGCACTCCGCACCGTTTCATAACTGCCTGCGTGATGAGATAGCCGACCGGCAGATGGGCAATGAACATGGATATTCTCCTTAAGCTGGGTTGATAGAGTGGCTACCAACAGCTTAAGCAGAAATTGTGTGGGGAGGATGTGGCAGAGGTGAAGTGCGGCGCGCGGGGCGACCTCTGGATTAGATTGCAGGTAGCGTCAGCCGGGCTTCTGTGCCGCCGCCTGCGCGGTTGGCGAGCGCGATGTTGCCGCCGTGCAGCAAGGCGATTTGCCGCACGAAGGCCAGCCCCAGCCCGGTGCTTTTGAGTTGGGTATGCGGGCGGGCGAGCGAATAAAAGCGTTCAAAAATTCTCGGCAACGCGTAATCCGGGATGCCGCTGCCGCTGTCTTGCAAAATCAGGGTGTGGTTGCCCTTGCCGGTTTCCGATGCCCAGTTGATCTGACCGCCCTCTGGAGAAAAAGCAATCGCATTGTCGAGCAGGTTGGAGAGCGCTTGGCGCAACAAGAAAAGTTCACCTACCGTTTTCACATCAGGGGAGATATTGTTTTGAACGGCGATATTGCGTTGCAGCAACTGCGCGGAAAAATCGGCAGTGACCGCTAGCGCGAGGTCGCGTAGATTTACGGGTGCCGTTTCTTCGAGGTCATTACGGTGTTCTAGCATCGCCAGCGCCAACAATTTGTCGATCATCTCTTGCAGGCGCAGACTTTGTTCGCGGATGTTCGCGGTGAAGCGGGCGCGTTCGTGATCCGGCGGATTTTCGTCGAGCAATTCGGCGTTGCCGATGAGCGCCGTCACCGGGCTCTTCATTTCGTGCGCGAGGTGGTGCACATAATGCTCGATGTATTCTCGACCATCGAGCTTGGCTCGCATTTCTGACAAGGCTCGCCCCAGTTCATCGAGTTCGCTGCTGCCCAGCACGGGGGGCTGCACCTTGTGCCCCGCGCTGACCTCTTTCGCATAAAGACGTAGCCGGTTGATGGAGCGCGAGAGCCACCACGTAAACAGTAAACCGATAAACAAAGCACCGCCCATCAGCCATCCGCCCGCTTGTTGGATGCGCGCGGTGCTGCGGTCGATAAAGGGTTGGACGGTGCGCGTGGACTTGGCGACGGTCAGCACGCCGATCAATTGGTTGTTTGCAGTGATGGGTGCTGCAATGTGCATGACCGAAGAGCTTGCGTCTTCGGGGCTGGCGCGTGAACTGCGCGCCCCGTAACTCCCTTGCAGGGTGCGGTAAACGTCGTTCCAGCGCGAGTAATCTTTGCCGACCGCCTGCCCCTCCGAGTCGTAGCGCACGATGCCGTTTGCGTCGGTGATATACACGCTCAGATCTACCGAGGATTTTTTGAACCCCCAGATGTCTGCTTGCGGATCATGGGACTGGTAGCGTCGCAAGGCGACCGCAAAACGTCCGCTGTCCAGTTTCCCGGATTTCATGTCCTCAGCCGCCAATTCGGCCAGCAGGTGCGCCGTATCCACCAGCGTATCTTCCATGGTTTGGCGCACACCGGGCTTGACCTCATCCGTGAAGACGTTGAGCACAAACCACGCAGCCAGCCCGACGATCAAAAAATAACCCAGCAGCAAACGGATGCTAATGTTCATGGCTTGCCGTTGGCCGCGCTGTATCCCATGCCGCGATGCGTGACGATAGGATCGAGATCGTCGCGTATGTTTCTGAGCTTGATACGCAAGGTTTTGATATGGGTATCTACCGTTCTATCGGTGGTGTCCGGCGCGTCCTGCCAAATATGGTCCATCAGTTCGGCGCGCGAAAAGATGCGCCCCGGCCGCGCCAACAAAGTCTTGAGCAGCAGAAATTCGTAGCGCGTCAAATCGAGAAGCGTGCCGCAGAAGTGTATCCGCGCACCTTCGATATCCAATGTAAACGGAGCCCGTTTTGTTGCGGATGAATTTGCCTGGGAACGGCGCAAGATAACGCGCACCCGCGAGACTACTTCGCGCGGCGAGAACGGTTTGGCGACGTAATCGTCCGCTCCGATTTCCAGCCCCACTATCCTATCCACCTCCTGCGTGCGTGCCGTCAAAAAAAGGATAGGGATGTCGGTGAACGTCCGCGCCAATCGGCAAACCTCAAAACCGCTTACGTCGGGCAAGCCTACATCGAGGATTGCCAGATCGTAATGCCCTTGTTGAAGTTGCGCCAAACCATCGCTGCCGAGGGCGCAGCGGTGCGACGCATAGCCCTCTGTTTGTAGCGCGTAAATCAGCGTATCCGCAATTGCAGTTTCATCCTCGATGATCAGTATGGACTTGGGCATAAGGTGGTTGGACAGCCGCTACGCACCGCATGTTTATTGTAAGACGGGATTTCGATAAGCGCTATTGCTGCCGCTTGTTTTTCTGGCTCGTCGGCAGAATAGAGATACACCAAGATGTTGGTGTCAAGAAAAATCCTACCGCTCATTTGCGGCATCGCGGCTAAAGCGATAGCCTTGTGTGGTGAGGGTCGCTGCTTTGAACAAAGTGTTGCGCCCAGTATCTTTGCTCGCCGCTTCCTGCAAAATCACACGCACTTGTTTACCATTCCAGCCTAGGTGCTCGCGCGGCAAATCTACCACGCCGTCATGCGCCTTGCTGATAAATTCGATTGCCTGCATGTTGACCTCCTGCTTTTATGCATACATTTTATTCCAATTTTGGATCATGTGGCTGATGAACCTATTGGTCGGGGTGAGAGGATTCGAACCTCCGACTCCTGCGTCCCGAACGCAGTACTCTACCAGGCTGAGCTACACCCCGAATTATTCCAAGCCGCAATCAAGTTGATACGGCGTTGTCGGCTCTTGCCGTGCCTCAGTTGCAACTGCGGCACTGTCTGCGAGCCTCCGCCTTGTCTCAACTTGATTGCGACTTGGAATTAGAAGTTCCGCGTCACCGCGAAGTTCGCCAATTGTAACAAACTATCTTTGTGGCCGGAATTTGAAATGTCCGCTATGGACGCGGCGGCGGCATCGGCTTCGTGTTGCGCCTGTTGGCGGGCGTAATCGAGCGCGCCGGTTTGTCCGATGATTTGCAGCACCGCTTGAAAGCTGTCGCGGTCGCCGTGTTCGATGGCGTGACGGATGGTTTGCGCTTGTTCGCTCGTGCCGGTTTTCATGGCGTAAATGAGCGGCAGCGTGGGTTTGCCTTCGGCGAGATCGTCGCCGATATTTTTGCCGGTGACGTTATGGTCGCCGGAATAATCGAGCACGTCGTCGATCAACTGGAACGCGGTGCCGAGGTGCATCCCGTATGCCGCCACCGCGTTTTCGGCTGCGTCCGACGATTTGGCTGAATTCGCGCCGAGGATCGCGCCGAGGCGGGTCGCGGCTTCAAATAATTTGGCGGTTTTGTAGTGGATCACGTGCAGATAATCTGCTTCGGTGATGTCGGCGTTGTGGCAGTTGAGGAGTTGCAGCACTTCGCCTTCGGCGATGATGTTGGTGGCATCGGCGAGGACTTGCATGACGCGCATGTCACCGACTTCGACCATCATTTGAAAAGCGCGCGAATATAAAAAATCGCCCACCAGCACGCTTGCCGCGTTGCCGAACAGCGCGTTGGCGGTCGGTTCGTTGCGACGCAAATCGGAGGCATCGACCACGTCGTCGTGCAGCAGCGTGGCGGTATGGATGAATTCGACTACCGCCGCGAGGGCATGGTGGTGCGTGCCAGTGTAGCCGTGCGCCCCGGCGGACAGCACCACCAGCGCGGGGCGTAAGCGTTTGCCGCCGCTCTTGATGATATGTTCGCTGATTTGGCCGATGAGCGCGACCTCGGAATGCAGCTGCGCGCGGATAATCGCATCGACTTGCGCCATGTCTGGCGCAATAAATTTTCGAATAGCTTCGATAGTCAAAATCAGTCTCTGATGGGAAAGGGTGAGAAAGGGGTGCAATGGTAGGAATGCGCGGGTTAGACTGTCAAGCTTATTTGCACCTATAAACCGTATTTACTCACGCGAAAACGCGAACTATGGTAGCCCGGATGAAGCGCAGCGTAATCCGGGGAGGCTGTGGTTTAAACCTGACGCTCTCCCGGATTACGCTGCGCTTCATCCGGGCTACGGGCTGCCCCAGAAATAGACAAAACAATGTTTTGACCTTAAAAGGCCTCTTGGGTATAATGCGCGGCTTCGTAAAAAGTATTTTTAAGGCTATGGGTGAGGTGAGTATGTATGCAGTAATCAAAACAGGCGGCAAACAGTATCGCGTTGAGGCCGGCGAAAAATTAAAAATTGAAAGCATTGTTGCGGATATCGGTGCGGAGCTGACGATCAGCCAAGTGCTCATGGTGGCCGAGGGTGATGCCATTTCGGTGGGTAAACCCATGCTGTTGGGCGCGACGGTCAAAGCCACGGTAGTGTCGCAAGGCCGCCACGACAAAGTGCGTATTTTCAAAATGCGCCGCCGCAAGCATTATCAGAAGCATCAGGGTCACAGACAAAATTACACCGAAATCCAGATTACCGGTATTTCGGCTTCGTAGGTCGGGCTTCAGCCCGACAGATGAGAGATGTCGGGCTTCAGCCCGACCTACGTAGGAAATAAGGAGAAAATTCATGGCACATAAAAAAGCAGGCGGCAGTTCCAGAAACGGTCGCGATTCACACTCGAAACGCCTCGGCGTGAAGAGCTACGGCGGCGAGCTGATCCCGGCGGGCAGCATTATCATCCGCCAGCGCGGCACCGAAGTACACCCCGGCGACAACGTCGGCATGGGCAAGGATCACACCTTGTTCGCAAAAATTACCGGCAAGGTTTTGTTTGCGACCAAAGGCGCGACGCAGCGCAAGATGGTGAGCATCGTTCCGGTGTAGTTTTTTTAGGGAACCTCTATAAATCCAAATTTCGTCGCAACACTTCGTTGCTCACAAAAAATGTTTCCTTACATATCACTCATATGCTGCGTCAACATTTTTTGTTCGCGCCTCGTTTTGCTTAGAACTTTGAATTTATAGAGGTGCCCTTTAGGATACGAGAAAAAGCCCTATCTTTTTTGGTAGGGCTTTTTTGTTTGTGTCTCTGTATCATGGGCTACTATGAAATTTTTCGACGAAGCAAAAATTGAAGTGATCTCCGGCAAGGGCGGCGATGGCTCGGGCAGTTTTCGCCGCGAAAAATATATTCCGCGCGGTGGCCCGGACGGCGGCGACGGCGGGCGCGGTGGCAGCATTTATGCGGTCGCGGACCGCAACATCAACACCTTGATCGACTACCGCTATGCGCGGCTGCATCGCGCCAAAAATGGCGAGCAGGGGCACGGCGCGGATCGCTACGGCAAGGGCGCGGAAGATATTTTGTTGCGGATGCCGGTAGGCACCGTGATCAGCGATGCCGTCACTGGCGAAGTGGTGGCGGATTTGAAACGCCACGACCAAAAGATTTTGCTGGCCAAGGGCGGCGCGGGCGGGTTGGGCAATTTGCATTTCAAATCCAGCGTCAACCGCACCCCGCGCCAATTTACCAAAGGCGAAGAAGGCCAGTCGTTCGACCTGAAACTGGAGCTAAAAGTGATGGCCGATGTGGGGCTGCTGGGGATGCCGAACGCGGGCAAATCCACGCTGATCCGCGCGGTGTCGGCGGCGCGCCCCAAGGTGGCGGATTACCCTTTCACCACCTTGCACCCGAACCTGGGCGTGGTGCGCGTCGATACCAACCGCAGTTTCGTGATGGCCGATATTCCCGGTTTAATCGAAGGCGCGGCGGAAGGCGCGGGGCTGGGGCACCGTTTTCTCAAGCATTTGACGCGCACCCGGCTGTTGCTGCACGTTGTCGATATCGCGCCGATGGACGAAGCCGTCGATCCGGTGCGCGAGGCCAAAGCGATACTCAACGAGCTAAAAAAATACGACCCCGAACTTTTTGAGAAGCCGCGTTTTCTGGTGCTCAACAAAGCCGATATGCTGCATCACGAAAAAGGCGATGCCGGTTTACAAGTCTGCGAAGATTTTATCCGCCGCTTGGGCTGGAAGGGGAAAACCTTCATTGTTTCGGGGCTCACCGGCGTGGGCTGCAAAGAACTGACTTACGGCATCATGGAATATCTGGAAGCGAATTTGCTGCCGTTGGAAACATTAGAGGACTTGTAGGATGGGTGGAGCGTAGCGGATACGATCTTGGCCGTTCCTCGAAACTTCGGCCTCCGGCCTCGTTTTCATGCGCTTTAGCGCATAGAAAGTCGGACTACCTTTGTGGTGCAACCCATCAAACCATGCGATTCGATTAGCTCCACCACCCTCTCTCCAACTCTCTCCCGCCAGCGGGAGAGAGGGTAGTCAGGTCATTTGATGGGTTGCACCCATCAAACGAATATATAACTATGAACTCCGTCATACACACCGCCAAACGCATCGTTGTCAAAGTCGGCAGCAGCCTCGTCACCAATCAGGGGCAGGGGCTGGATCATGCCGCGCTGGCGCGTTGGGCGACGCAGATTGCCGAGTTGAAAAAGCTCGGCAAAGAAGTGGTGCTGGTTTCATCCGGCGCGATTGCCGAGGGGATGGGGCGGCTCGGCTGGACCAAACGCCCGCACGCGCTGCACGAATTGCAGGCCGCCGCCGCCGTCGGGCAAATGGGTTTGGTGCAGGCTTACGAGACGTGCTTTCGCGCCCACGGCATCCACGCCGCGCAAGTGCTGCTGACGCACGAAGATTTGTCCGACCGCAAACGCTATCTCAACGCGCGTTCGACGCTGCTCACGTTGTTGCGCCTCGGCATTATTCCAGTCATCAACGAAAACGACACCGTCGCCACCGACGAAATTCGTTTCGGCGATAACGACACGCTCGCCGCATTGGTGACCAACTTGATCGAAGCCGACGCGCTGATTATTCTCACCGACCAGGCGGGGCTTTTTTCCGCCGATCCGCGCAAAGATAAAACTGCCACCTTGATCGTCGATGCGCAAGCGGGCGAGGCGCATCTGGAAAGCATCGCCGGCGGCACCGGCAGCGCGATTGCGCGAGGCGGCATGTTGACCAAAGTGATCGCCGCCAAACGCGCGGCGAGAAGCGGCGCGCATACCGTGATCGCCTCGGGGCACGAGCCGGACGTGCTGGTGCGCCTCGCCGGGGGCGAGCGCGTCGGCACACAACTGACCGCGCCCACCCTCGCGCTCGCGGCGCGCAAGCAATGGCTCGCCGACCACCTGCAAGTACGCGGCAAGGTCACGCTCGATGCGGGCGCGGTTAAAGCGTTGCAAGCCGACGGAAAAAGTTTGTTGCCGATCGGCGTGGTGGAAGTTGGCGGAACTTACGAGCGCGGCGAAACCGTGTCTTGCTTGGATGCGGACGGGCGCGAAATCGCGCGCGGCCTCGTCAACTACAACAGCGACGAAACCCGCAAAATTCTGAAAAAATCCAGCAGCGAAATCGAAGCGATTTTGGGTTACGTCGATGAACCCGAATTGATCCACAGGGACAATTTGGTTTTGCTTTGACGTAGGTCGGGCTTTAGCCCGACATTGTTGTCGGGTTAAAACCCGACCTACGAAAACATCCGCCCTACAAAACCTACGCCCACTTCGAGGTGCTCGCCCACGCGGCGAATTCCGCTGCCGCCAGCGGGTGGCTGATGTAATAGCCTTGCGCCGTGTCGCAGCCGAAGCCGGCGAGTTTGTCCCAGGATTCTATTTCTTCAACGCCCTCTGCGGTGACCTTGAGGCGCAGATTGTGGGAGAGGTCGATGGTCGAGCGCACGATGATTTCGTCATCCATGTTGCGCGACATGCCGATCACAAACGACTTGTCTATTTTGATGCATTTCACCGGCAGGCGGCTCAGGTAGGCGAGCGACGAATAGCCGGTGCCGAAGTCGTCGATGGCGAGGCTCAGCCCCATTTCGGAGAGGCGCGACAGCACTTTCATGGCGTAGCCTGGATCGGACATGATCGCGCTTTCGGTGATTTCCAGTTTGAGACGGTTGGAGGGCAAGTCGTAGCGTTGCAGCAGTTCGCCGATTTTTTCCGCCAGCGGCTGGTAATGCAGGCTGGTGGCGGAGACGTTGACCGCGACCGGCAAATCCATGCCGGCGGCGCGCCACAGGCTGCCTTGGCGTATCGCTTCTTCCAGCACCCACAATGTCATCGGCGTGATCGCGCCAGTTTTTTCCGCCAGCGGGATAAAGTCGTCCGGCATCAAAAAGCCGCGCGTCGGATGGTTCCAGCGCACCAGCGCCTCGGCGCTGGAGAGCTTGCGCGTGGCGGCGCTGATCAGCGGCTGGTAGTGCAGCACCAGTTCGCCGTGCTCGATGGCGTGGTTCAGATCGCCCATCAGGGTCAAGCGCTCGGTGCTGTGATGGTCGTGTTCCGGGCCATAGACCGCATAGCCGCCGCCGTGACCTTTGGCGGCGTACATGGCGACATCGGCGCAGCGCAGCAGGGTGCTGGAATCTTCGCCGTGCTCCGGGAACAGGGCGATGCCAACGCTGGCACCGATCTCGAAACGCACCTCGCCGAGCGTGTAAGGCTGCCTGACGGCGTGCAGGATTTTTTCCGCCGTCAGGGTCGCGCCCGCCTCGTCGGTGGAAGGCATCATCAGCACCGCGAACTCGTCGCCGCCGAGCCGCGCGACGGTGTCGAATTCGCGCAGCAGCCCGTGCAGTCGCGCGCTCACCTGCTTGAGCAGCTCGTCGCCGTAATGGTGGCCGAGCGTGTCGTTGACTTCCTTGAAGCGGTCCAAATCCATCAGCAGCACCGCGACTTCGCGCTTTTCCCGGTGCGCGCCGAGGATGGCCTGTTGCAGGCGATCGTGGAACAGGCGGCGGTTGGGCAAATCGGTGAGCGGGTCGTAATACGCCATCTGTCGGATGATTTCTTGCGACTTGTGGTGTTGTTCGATTTCTTCGAGCAAGCTGGCGTTGGCGTGCTGCAATTTTTTCTCGCTCGTTTTCAGGTTCTCTTTGGAGACGGTGGTTTGCTGCAAGTGCTCGGCCATGCGGTTGAACTGCGCCGCCAGTTCGGTGAACTCGTCGTCGCCGTGCAGCGGGATGCGGTGGCCCAAGTCGCCGCCGCCGAGTGCCTTTGTTCCCGCGATCAGTTCGCGTATCGGGCGCCGGATCAGGTTCACCATCAGCACCCCGGCACCCAGGCTCACCCCCACCAGCAGCGGCATCAACAGCAGCATCACCCCCTGCGCCTCGCGCGCCGACTGGTCGGCCTCGGCTTTGGCTTTGCCGAGCCGCGCCGCCGACAGCGTCTGTATGCCCTCGTCGAGCACGTCGTCGATTTGCTGGCGCAAGGCGATCAGGCGGATTTCTTGGTCGCGCAACACGATGCCGGCTTGGATGTTTTTTTCGGCGACGCGCATCGCCAGATCGAACTCGCGTTCGATAGCCAGCGCGGTTTGTTGTTGCGCGGGTTCCAGGCCGAGGCGGCGAAATGCGGACAAGGCGGCTCTGAAATCGGCGGCATCAACCGCCATGCGTTGCCGGTAAGCGGGGTCGTAGGTATGCAGAAAATCGCCGAGCGCGTCGCCGATTTCCGCGAGGTTGGAGTCCAGCGTTTGCAGGGCTAAGGATTTTTGCAATGCCTGCGGGGTCTGATCGCCGATGCTGGGCAACAGTTTATCTTCGATCAAGCTTTCGGTTTTTTTGGCGCGCTGCGCAAATTCGTTTGAAAGCGTTTTGGCCGCATCGCTGCCATCCATCATGGTGAGGCCGAGGGTTTTTATTTCCTGGAAAAGCGCGTGGGCTTGCTTGCCCAGATGCCGCCCTTTGGGGTCGGCCACCAATTTTTCGTAGCCGGCATAAAACCGCTCGAAATCGCCCGCGTCTTTGGTCAGGCGCTGGCGGAATTCTGGTTTTTGATGATCCCTATATTTCAGCACCGCCAGCGTCGAGCCGAGCGCGTTGATTTCCATTTCGTACGCGGCCGCGCTGGCGGGTTCCTCGATTTGCAACACCCGCTCGAGCGTGGCTATGATTTGGTTGAGGTCGGCATAAAGCACCAGCCCCAGCCCGCTGCCAGCCAGCAGGATCAAGGTCAGCCCGGCGATGATGCTCTTGGTGACGGTGAAGCGCATCGTTTTCTCCTCATGCCCCGCGTGGTGTTAGAGTTTTAATCCCAGATTATCCATTGGCCTAAAAACCGTTCGCCCTGAGCCTCCTGAGCTTGTCGAAGGGCGAAGGGTGCTTGTGGTTCGACAAGGCTCTCCTGAGCAAAGTCGAAGGGCTCACCACGAACGGGTATTTCTGGGTCTCGTTTCGGCTAATGGATAATCCGGGTTAATTGTAGTGTGAGTGTTGCGTGAAGCCGGATTTTACCCTTTGCCGTTTTTTTATGGCGCGGTTTTTTCCTTCAGGCAAAGAACACGCGCCTAATTCTAAATAAGCGCGGAGACGGCACGAGCGCCAGACGGGTGCATGATGACGAAAACCCGTTCAGGGTTCATTGATGTAGATCAAGTGTTGCGGGCAGAACCGTAGCCCGGATGAAGCGTAGCGTAATTTAGCAAGGCTTGCGGCGGATTTTTGCCGCTTAGCCTATGCTTATGCGGCGTATTTTGCCGCACGGGAGCTTGGTGGCTTTGAACCTAGAAAGCGCATTTAGCCACGGATTAACACGGATAAACACGGATAAATCAAAAGCTTATTATGCAGAAGCGCGCACCATCGAGGTGAACACTAAGCGTGATTCAACCCCATAATTATCCGTGAAAATCCGTGTTAATCCGTGGCTGAACTGCGGTTTTTAGGTTGAATCACCCGAGCTCCCGGATTACGCTGCGCTACATCCGGGCTACGAGGCTTAGATTTTCATCCCACCGTCAAATCGCGCAGCAAGGATGCGCGTATCGCCTCGTCCACCGGCGCAAGCTTGGCGCGATAGGCGGGGTGATCCACGCCCATGCTCAGTTCAGCACCTTGTTGCAGACGCTTGATCATCGCGGGCGCAAGCTCGAAGCGCAGAAAATGCACCGACGATGTTTTGATTGCAGTCGCGCGCTCCAAATCTTCGTCGGCAATCGCGTAAACGGCATTGAAGCCGGCCACTTTGACCCACACCTTGTCTTCCACGCCGATGAGCTTGGCGAGCCGGGCGGCGCGTTCGGTGGGGTCGGGATACTCGATCATCAGCGTCGCTTTCCAGTTGTTGCCATCGGGGATCAGGGGGTTGTAGGTGGCGATCTCGTCCTGGATTCCCGCCTCGTCAAAAATCTTTTCGGCGCGCAGCATTTCCTGCACCTGGTAGCGCATGGTCATCTCGTCCTCGAAGATCAGCGTGACGTTTTCGCCGAGGGGGACTTTGCGGTTTTTTTTGTGCGCCATCACCGATTCGCGGATTTGCGGGCGCAATTTATTGTAGGACTCCAGCGTCATCAAATTGTTGGCGGTCATTTTCGGCATGATTTTCTCTCCGTAGGTCGGGATTTATCCCGACAAATGCGTTATGTGAATATCAATAGATGTCGGGCTAAAGCCCGACCTACGCCCGACCTACGGTGACAGGCCGTAAGCGATGCGGATGAGTGTAAGCGGGTGTTGTTTCTCGGATTTGTTATCGGGGTTATTTTCGTCCATGCCCTGCTGGATATGGCGGCCCGCGATGGCGCAATCCGAGCTGATGTAATCGGGGTCGATTGCTGCCATTTGTTTGAACACCGGTTTGCCGATTTTCATCGAGTCGGCAAAAAATTCGCTTTTCACCCCCCAAGTGCCATCGTGCCCCGAACAACGCTCGACTACGGTGACTTGCGTGCCCGGCACCAGTTGCAGCATCTCTTTGGTTTTTTGCCCGAGGTTCTGCACGCGCAAATGGCAGGGGATGTGGTACGCCACCTTGCCCAGCGGCTGCTTGAAAGCGGTGTCGAGCAGGCCGTCTTTGTGCCGCAGTACCAAGTATTCGAACGGGTCGAACATGGCTTCCGCCACGGCGGCGACTTCGGCATCCTGCGGGAACATCAGCGGCAATTCCTGTTTGTACATCAAGGTGCAGGAAGGCACGGGGGTGAGAATCGCGTAGCCCTCGTGCGCCAGTTTGGCGAGATGCGGAATATTGATATTTTTTAATTTTTCCACCGCCCCCAGATCGCCCAATTCTAGCTTGGGCATGCCGCAGCAGACTTCTTTCTCCACCAGCACCGCCGGGATACGGTTGTGCGCCAAAATTTTCAGCAGGTCGTGGCCGATGCCCGGCTCATTGTAGTTGACATAGCAGGTCGAATAAATCGCCACCTTGCCGGGCGTTTTTGCGCCATCCTCAACTTTGTACTGCGCTGCGAAGGTATCGTCGAATTCTGCGGTGGAACGGAATTTGCGGCTATCGTATTCGGGTAATTTACGCTGCGCGTGGATACCCAATGTGCTGTCCATCAGCTTGCGCGTAACGGTATTTTTATTGACGGCGTTGACCATCTGCACCACCACCGGTATGCTCGCCAGCTTGCCCAACGCATCTGTGCTGGAAAGCAGTTTGTCTCGAAAAGAAGTTTCACCTTTTTGAAATTTGACCGCTTTGGCGCGCAGCATCAAATGCGGGAAATCCAGGTTCCACGGGTGCGGCGGCACGTAGGGGCACTTCGTCATGAAACACACGTCGCACAAATAACAGCGATCGACCACTTCCCAGTACTTGAGTTTTGCCACGCCATCCAGTTCACCGGTTTCGCCCTCGTCGATCAGGTCAAACAGGCGCGGAAACGCGGTACACAAATTCACGCAGCGTCGGCAACCATGACAGATGTCGAAGCTGCGGTGCATCTCGTCGAAGAGCGCGTCCTCGTTATAAAAATCGGGGTTTTTCCAGTCGAGCGGATGCCGCTTGGGGGCTTCCAGACTGCCTTCGCGTGAAGTCATGGGGGTTATATCGGTGGGGTAAAACCAGAGAAAAGCATTTAGCCACGGATTAACGCGGATAAAAAACGAATCCATTCTGGATTTTGGTTTTGAATTTATCCGTGTTAATCCGTGTCAATCCGTGGCTGATTTTGCCTGCGGTGTAAGTGCTGACTAAGCCAGCAAAAAACGTTGGCAAAGTCAAATTCATTCAGCGCTGTCTGCACCACGCGGCGGAAAAAACGCCCGCCGCATAAGCACTGACTAAGCCAGCAAAAAACGCTGGCAAAGTCATTGCTTAATCTTGCAGCGCGTCCAGAGCTTTCTGGAAACGGTTGGCGTGCGAGCGTTCGGCTTTGGCCAGCGTCTCGAACCAGTCGGCGATTTCGTCGAACCCCTCGTCGCGCGCAGATTTTGCCATGCCGGGATACATATCGGTGTATTCGTGGGTTTCGCCCGCAATCGCGGCTTTCAGATTGTCGCGCGAACCCCCGATCGGCAAATCGGTCGCCGGGTCGCCGCAGGCTTCGAGGTATTCGAGATGGCCGTGCGCGTGGCCGGTTTCGCCTTCGGCGGTGGAGCGGAACACTGCCGCCACGTCGTTCTGGCCTTCCACGTCAGCCTTGGCCGCGAAATAAAGGTAGCGGCGGTTAGCCTGTGATTCGCCCGCAAAAGCGGCTTTCAGGTTTTCCTGAGTTTTTGATCCTTTGAGTTGCATTTTCAGCTCCTTTTTAAAGAAAATAAACAAATAGCGGGTTGTTTATAAAGCGCAAGTATAGCTTGTTCGGCGCAGTACACACAGCTTTAGACTAATTCTAAGCTATGTTGACAGTGTAGCGAAGTGGCTTGATGCTGTCAATTTTTATCTTAATCCCAGATTGTCCATTAGGCTTGATACGATGTGATTTGCCAGCATCCGTTCGCCCTGAGCCAGTCGAAGGGCTTGTTTTTTATATACCTGTGGTTCGACAAGGCTCTCCTGAGCGAAGTCGAAGGGCTCACCACGAGCGGTTTAATGGACAATCTGGGTTAATGGCTGAGCGCGGCTTCGATTTCAGCAAAAGTGCGCGCTATCTCCGTGGTTTGAATTTGTACCCCCAACTGTCGCGCAATTTGCGTGGCCGAAAAAATGCCGCAGATCGACTGTTGCCCGGCATCGTTGGTTTCCACCACCGCCGCGTGTTGCCGTCCGGCTTTTTTGAGGGTGGCGACGATATGCCCGACCCTGGCCTGATAGACATCATCGCTGTCGATCACTTCCAGATCAGCTTGCGGGGTCATGATGTCGCTGACCATGATTTCCTTGTGCAGTATGCCGCGCTCCCGTGTGAGCTTCAGGGGTTTTTCGCCCAGAATATCGTAGGCCGTAATGATGCCGACGACGCTGTCCATATCCACCACCAACAACAAGCGCACACCGCGTTTGATCATCACCGCGTTGGCGGTTTCCATGGTCACGCCGACATCGATGGTGGCGGCGGCAACGTGTCTGAAATCCGTCATCACATTGATCGCCGGATCGTCCAGTTTGACGCGCAGCGGCAAGACTTGTGCGGGGCGGCAATAGGCGATGTTGGCTTGAGGGAACGAAAAGGGCAGGGGGTTGTAGGCGGTCAACATGACAAGCGCTCCTTCTGAAATGTGCTGAAGGGCATCTCTATAAATCCAAATTTCGTCGCAACACTTCGTTGCTCGCAATCGTGAGTTATCAGCAGCCATGTCGCAATTGCTCGCGCCTCGTTTTGCTTAGAACTTTGAATTTATAGAGATGCCCTTAAGCTCATTATGGACGCAGACGCGATAATTGCAATTTTTTCGCGCCGATTAACTCATCCTGCCGGTTGAAGCGGCAGCGGTCTCCGTCTGGACGCGCGCTTTGGGGTGGAGGAAGCGGGTCAATTCGGTCAACGCCAACTGATAAACCTCGCGTTTGAACTCGACCACGGATTCCATTTCCACCCAATAATCGTTCCAGCGCCAGGCATCGAATTCCGGTTGACCGCTGGCGCGCAGCGACACATCGGAATCGCGCCCGACCAGCCGCAGCAGATACCAGATTTGTTTTTGCCCGCGATAGTTGCCGCGCCATTCGCGCCGTATCCAGTGATCCGGCACCTCGTAGCGCAACCAGTCGCGGGTGCGCCCCAGTATCTGCACGTGGCGGGGATGCAGGCCGACCTCTTCGTGCAGTTCGCGGTACATGGCCTGCTCCGGGCTTTCGCCGGGGTTGATGCCGCCTTGCGGAAACTGCCAGGAATGTTGCCTGATACGCTTGCCCCAAAAAACCTCGTTCTTCGCGTTCAATAAAATTATGCCGACATTGGGGCGATATCCGTCACGATCCAACATATCGTTCACCCTATTATTGATATTTACTCAATTCGCAACAGCGAATTGGGTCCGCTCTCACCCTCTCCCTTGAGGGATAAGCAGTGGCTTGCGGCGGTCTTATGCCGCTTAGCCAATGCTTAGAAAGTTCACCAGAGGGCCGGGGTGAGGGTGGGAGCGTTCCCGCAGTGATTGTCGTCATTGACGTAAACCTTGATATTGTTCCAATGGGTCGGATTTTTTCATATTTTGGCGCATAAGGAAAGCACCCTGTAGGGATCGCAAAAAATGCTTGACTTGTATTTGGTAAAGCAGCACACTTTGCGGGCGAAAAATCGCGATTAAGTATCTGTATTATAGAATGTTTTATGGGCGCATTGATTTTTTTTATACAACCGGATGATATAAGGGGACGCTATCATGAAAATACACAACGTTGTGCGAACAAGCATGTTGTTAGCGGTAATGGGGGGCGCAATCAGCAGCGGCGCACAGGCGGCCGATGCGAATGCGGGGCGCAACCTGGCGGCAACCTGCGCGATTTGTCACGGTACCGATGGCAGAAGCGAGGCGCGTTTCGCTTCGTTGGCGGGGAAAAAGCAAGACAGGCTGGTCACCAAGATGAAAGAATTTAAAGCCGGCGAAGGCGCGCCCACCATCATGCACCAGATCGCCAAGGGTTTTAGCGATGAGCAGATTGATCTGATCGCCGCTTATTTTGCCGCACAATCACGCTAATCAACCACGGGGCATCTCTAAAAATTTAAAGTTCTAAGCAAAACGAGGCGCGAGTAATTGCGACATGGCTGCTGATAACCCACAATTGCGAGCAACGAAGTGTTGCGACGAAATTTGAATTTTTAGAGATGCCCCAGACCATCAGGAGAAAAAATCATGTCATTATCCAGAAGAGAATTTATGAAATGGCTGTCCGCTTCGGCTGCGTTGGGCGCGAATTTTAGTGCTATTGGGCAAGCGGGTGCCGCCAATGCGGGTGCCAAGGGCGCGGGTCACGTAGTGGTCGTTGGTGGCGGTTTTGCCGGTGCGACGGTCGCCAAATACATCCGCAAATGGGGGCCGGGAATCAATGTCACCTTGATCGAAAAGAACCCGCAATTTATTTCCTGCCCGATGAGCAATCTGGTGATCGGCGGGCATAAAAAAATGTCGGACATCACGATCAGCTACAAAGGCTTGGTCAAGCACGGGGTCAAAGTGGTGCGCGGCGAAGTGACCGCAGTCGATGCCGAGAAAAAACAAATCAAACTCGCCGGCGGCAAAAGCGTGAGCTACGACCGTCTGGTGCTGGCACCCGGTATCGACTTTATGTACGACGCGATCCCCGGTTTGAACAACGCCAAAGCGCAGGAAAAAATTCTGCACGCGTGGAAGGCCGGCGCGCAAACCGTGGCGCTGCGCAAACAGCTTGAAGCGATGAAAGATGGCGGCGTATACGCGCTGCATATCCCGCTGGCACCCTACCGCTGTCCGCCGGGACCCTACGAGCGCGCCTGCCAAGTGGCGAGCTATTTGAAAGCACACAAGCCCAAATCCAAAGTGCTGATCCTCGATGCCAACGCCGACATCACTTCCAAAAAAGGCCTGTTCACCAAAGCCTGGGCGGAACGCTATCCCGGCATGGTGGAATATCGCCCCAACAGCGGCTTGGTCGATGTCGATGTCCCCGGCATGGCGCTCAAGCTCGAAGTGGAAAGCATCAAGGCCGACGTGATCAACGTGGTGCCGGCGCAGCGCGCCGGTAAAGTGGCGGTGGATCTGAACCTCAACAACGCCAACAAACGTTTTTGCAATGTGGATTTCTTAACCTATGAATCCACTGCGGCAAAAAACATCCACATTATCGGCGATTCGATCCAGGCCGCGCCCGCGATGCCCAAATCCGGCTCGATGGCCAACCAGCAGGCCAAAGTGTGCGCGGCAGCCGTGGTCGCGCTGATGGGTGGTGGCGAAGTCAACGCCGCGCCGATGCTGGTCAATACCTGCTACAGCTTCCTCGATGCGTCCGACGTGGTGCACGTCTCCTCGGTGCACCGCTACGATGCCGAGAAAAAAACCATGGTCACCGTCGATGGCAGCGGCGGCTTGTCAGCCGCAGCCAATTCGCTTGAAAGCGAATATGCCTGGTCGTGGGCGGAAAGCATCTGGGCCGATTCGTTGGCCTAATTTATGTGGGAGCGGGCTTGCCCGCGATAGGTCATCCCCCGCTCCACCCTAAAACGCCTCGGAAATTATTTCCGAGGCGTTTTTTTTGTTACTATCGCAACATGATTTTAGCGACGTTTCAATCCTCTGTAGGTGCGAATTTATTCGCACATCACCTTAGCGGCTAGAGAGCCAATGTGCGAATAAATTCGCACCTACACCCGTTGCTTGAACCCAAGTTACATGGAAAATATCGGTGAACATCCCCCGCCTCATCGCCCATCGCGGTTATGCAAAAAACTATCCAGAAAACACCCTGATCGCCCTTGAAATGGCCTTGCAAGCCGGAGCCTGCGCGGTCGAGTTCGACGTGCAACTCACGCGGGACGGGGTGCCGGTGCTGTGCCACGACGACACCCTCGAGCGTACCGCCGATACGGAAGGCGATGTGTCGGCGATGACCTGGCGGCAACTGCAAAACATCAGCGTGCATGAAAGCGCGAGGTTCGGTAAGCGGTTTGAGCCCACGCCCATTCCCGCGCTGGCCGAGATCGCAGTCTTGCTGCAACGCTATCCTCGTGCCACCGCCTGCGTTGAAATCAAAGAAGAAAGTTTGCGAGCCTTCGGCACTGAAGTAGTAGTCAAAGCGGTGCTGGACGCGCTGCAAGTGGTGATGCCGCAGTGCGTGGTAATCTCCTTCGATGAGGCCGCGTTGCGCGCTGCGCGCGCCGTGCAGCCGCAGGTGGCGATAGGCTGGGTGTTGCCGCGATGGGATGAAAAAGCCCGCGCGACGGCGCGCGCACTCGCACCGCAGTATCTTTTTTGCGATCAAAAAATTCTGCCCGCGCAAGGGGTGCTCTGGCCGGGGAAGTGGCAGTGGGCGATTTACGAAATCACCGATCCTGAATTGGCCTTAAGCCTCGCACAACGCGGCATCGACTGGATAGAAACCATGGTCATAGTCGAGATGTTGCAGCACCCGCAACTGCGCCAACGCGCGTGTTTTGCTGACCATTCTTGGGGAAACGCTGATTAATTTCTTTCCCCGTCATTCCCGCGCAGGCGGGAAGTAGGGCGGATGAGCCGAAGGCGTAATCCGCCGAATGGCATCACACATACGGCGGAAGGCGCTACGCTTTTCCGCCCTACTTCCCGCCTGCGCGGGAATGACGGACTTAACCAGTGCCTCCTTAACCTTAAAAATATAAGCCAGCCACGGATTGACACGGATTGACACGGATAAAAAACGCGACCACTCTGAATTTTGGTTCTGCATTTATCCGTGTCAATCCGTGTCCATCCGTGGCTAATCGTTTTTCTCGAATTCATGGCAACTGACTACGACCTGCTCATCATCGGCGGCGGCATCCACGGCGCGGGCATCGCGCAGGCGGCCGCCGCTCGCGGCTATTCCGCGTTGCTGCTGGAGCAAACCGAGATCGCCAGCGGCACCTCCAGCCGCTCCAGCAAGCTTATCCACGGCGGGCTGCGCTATCTCGAAAGCGGCCAATTTTCTCTGGTGCAAGAATGTCTGCGCGAGCGCGCGCTGTTGCTCGAAATCGCACCGCAGTTGGTCAAGCTCGTGCCTTTTTATATTCCAGTTTACGCGCACACCACGCGCCGCCCGTGGCTGTTGACGGCTGGGTTGAGCCTCTACGCGCTGCTCGGCGGCCTCGACGCGGTCACGCGCTTCAAACGCTTGCCGAAAAAAATATGGGGCAATCTCGACGGCCTGGAAACAAACAATCTGCAAGCCGTATTTCAATATTACGACGCGCAAACCGACGATGCCACGCTCACCCGCGCAGTGATGCGCTCGGCGCAAACGCTGGGCGCGGAACTCGCTCTCCCCGCGACTTTTCTCGGTGCGACTTTGAGTGACGGCGAAAACCAGATCGACTATCAGCATCAAGGAAAAAACTTAAGCTGCACCGCCCGCGTCATCGTCAACGCCGCCGGGCCGTGGGTGCAGAAAATACTAGACCGCATCACGCCCACACCCGCCCAATACCCCGTCGAACTGGTGCAAGGCGCGCATATCATCGTTCCGGGACAGATCGTGCAAGGCATTTATTACGTCGAGGCAGCAGACCGGCGCGCCGTGTTCGTCATGCCCTGGCAAGGCCACACCCTGGTCGGAACCACCGAAAACGTGTATCGCGGCGACCCGTCCGCGGTCGCGCCGTTGCCGCAAGAACAAGCGTATCTGCTGCAAACGCTGACACGCTATTTCCCGCAACACGGCGCAACGCAAGAAATACTCGGCGCGACGGCGGGCCTGCGCGTGTTGCCGCAAGGCGCGGGCGCGGCCTTCAACCGCCCGCGCGAAACCCTCCTGTACCCCGATAGAGAGCATCAGCCGCGCCTGCTCACGGTGTATGGTGGCAAACTCACTACTTATCGCTTGACCGCCGCGCGCGTGATGCAGCGCTTGGCAGGCAGCCTGCCGACTCGCAAAAGAATCGCCGACACGAACAAATTGATGCTACGTTGACAGGCCAAACCGGTTGGTAAATGAAGCCAGCGTAGCCCGGATGAAGCGCAGCGTAATTTAGCATGACTTGCGGCGGATTTCCCTCTGGATTTTTTGAGCAATCTGGACATGGCCTTCCTATAATTGAGCAAGGCTCGATAAAAGGAGAATCCGCCATGAATGAAAATCTACTCACTCCAGCCCCGCGCAATATTTGGCTGCGTGCCCTGTTCATGCTGTTGATGGCGCTGGCGTATCAGGTGACCGCCAGCGTGGTATGTCTGGTGACGGTGCTCCAATTTGTCATCGTGCTGCTGAGCGCCAAGCCCAACGCCCGCTTGGTCGCGCTCGGACGCAGCCTAGGGCGCTATTTGCAGCAGATCGTCAATTTTCTGACCTTCGCTAGCGAAGACATCCCATTTCCGTTCAACGATTGGCCTGCGGGAGATTGAAATGAAAATCGGTCTCTAGGAAATAAAGACACACATGACTCTGCTATCGGCAGAAAATTATTTCATTTTTGAACGCAGCTTGATGGTTTTGCCCGCGATCATAAAGCGTCCCTTGCCGAGATGGTGCAGGGTGCGGGGCGTTTTAACCTTGGGGGCGACCCACGCCTCGACCACCTCCAAAACAAACAGCCCGTATTTTTTTACGCGGCTGGTATCTGCCACGCGGCATTCGAGATTGGCGTAGCACTCGGCGATGAGCGGGGCATCGACCCGGCTCGCCGGCTTGGGGGTGAGGCCGAATTTTTTGAATTTGTCGGTCTTGGCACCGGTGGAATTGCCGCAGCGCACCACTTTTTTGGCGAGGTCTGCGGTCGGTATGTTGAGCACGCATTCCTTGCTGGCCTGCAACAAATCGAACGAATAGTTGCGGTTGCTGATGACGCAGGCGAGCAGTGGCGGCTCGAACTCGAGCATGGTGTGCCATGACATGACCATGATGTTGGGCCGTTTTTCGCCGACGGTCGTCAGCAGCACCACCGGGCCGGGTTCGAGCAAGCGATAAACCTCGCGTAGCGGGAAGGATTTTTTGCGCATGGTCTTTCTCCTCTCGGGTGGCGTGACTTTTGGGTGCCGCTAAAAAATCAAATTCGCGTCATTCCCGCGAAGGCGGGAAGTAGGGCGGAAAAGCGTAGCGCCTTCCGCCGTATGTGTGCAGCCATTCGGCGGATAACGCCTTCGGCTCATCCGCCCTACTTCCCGCCTTCGCGGGAATGACAAATTATTGGGGGTTTTTTTTCTCGCAGGCGTTTCTCCGAGGCAGGCCGCGTGCCCCGAAAGCATCACGCCCCCGGTTCAGCCACATGGTGCTTACCGAGGGAAACCCGTTTCGCCTGCCATCCGTCGCCGGCGGCTTCGGCGATGAACTTCACTTCGCTGCCGGTTGCCAGCTTGTCAAAATCGGCGCGCGCCACGTTGTCGCGGTTGAAATAAAACTCCTGGCCGTCGGCGGTTTCGATGAAGCCGAAGCCGTCCTCGTGCAAGCGCGAGACCTGCCCGTGCAGCTTGCCTTCGTGGTGCTTGGTCTCGCCGCGCTGGCGGCGCGCGTAATCTTCCAACTGGCGGCGGGCGGCATCGAAGGCATCGCGCAGCGCGACGTAGAGGTCTTCGTGCAGGTCGCGGTTGACCGCGAGTTCGCCGCCGGGCACGCTGATATCCAGCCGCACGTTGAAAAGTTTGCCCTGCTGCTTGTGTTTCCCCGCAAATTCCACCGTGACTTTGCAACCGGTGATGTGGGCATAAAACGATTCCAGTTTTTCCACCTTGCCGCGGATGCGCTCTTCCACCGCGTCGGAAGGGGGCATGCCGCGAAGTATGATTTGCAGCGCACGTTGCATGATGGTTCCTCCTTGATGATTGCCGAGTAATGCCTTATAAGTGCCCGGATCAATAATATCAGCGTTTTTCCTGTTTGGCGCGGTGGTCCAGCGCGATCCCAGCCAGTTCCAGAACGATGCCCAAAACCAACAACACCGCCCCCGGCCAAGCGTCGGGCGCGAGCAGCATCAGGAGCGCGCCGAGGAGCGCGATGGCCGTCGCAGCGGCGCGTCGGAGGTGTGGGCTGGCTATCATTTCTGTTTTTATCTGCTATTCTCGAATCAACGATCAAGTATAGACCACCCGCAGCATCGGCGCGTCCGGCAACAACCGGGAACACAAAAGAGGGGTGGCGATAAAACCGCTGTTTTTTTAATTCGGGCGTTGAAGCGGATAGCGAAACACAAAACAGGGAGGTGCGAGATGGCTAAATTGACCGCGATCGATATTTTCAGAGATGACATAAACCGCATCAAACAGCGGGTAATCCGAGAGGTATTCAACACATACCTCAAGGAATTTTTCTTCAAAGGGCACCTCTATTAATTGCCTAAATTTTAAGCAACAAATAATTGATGCTTATGTCATCCAGAAGGAATGGCTGCGCGTTAATGGGAGAGGCGCAATTATAAAGGGGAAAGAGCATGAAAGGACAGCC